>Ga0209692_10001789_pt1 | contig 26937 bp, 21 predicted proteins | sample tdDd472_FD_187129 | JGI IMG/M metagenome (GOLD analysis project Ga0209692, IMG submission 187129) | Marine sediment microbial communities from the Atlantic coast under amendment with organic carbon and nitrate - tdDd47.2 (SPAdes)... | ecosystem: Environmental > Aquatic > Marine > Coastal >... | reverse complement strand
ACATTCCATATTAACTACCGGGCACAAAAAAGCCGGGCTTAGCCCGGCTTTTTCTATGCTATTTAAGCGGTCTTACTTAGGAACAGTAACCAAACCTTTCTGCTGAGAATAAAAAGCAGCAATTGCTTTAATGTCTGCTTCGGTCAACTGCTGTACCAGCGGGCCCATCTGGGCATTACTCCGGTCACCTGACTTATATGCAGCAATCGCCTGCTCGAGGTAACTCGCATGCTGACCGGCAAGATGCGGATACAAATTAGCAATACTCTGACCTGCAGCACCGTGACACGCTACACAGGTAGCGGCTGCTGCGGGCGCGGTGCCAACGGCTTCACCGTTACCGGCAAACTCAGCAGTGCTCGCAATATAAGCTGCAATATCCTGCATGTCTTCTGCGGTAAATGATGCGGCCTGCGCCACCATGGTCGGATGCTTACGCTCACCATTGCCGTAAGCAGCCAATGCCGCAGCAATGTACTCAGGCCATTGACCTGCAAGGCGAGGCACTTTGTAGGTGGGATAAGTGTTGTCATAGCTCTCGCTACCGTGACAACCAACGCAAGTGTCAAACAAAACACCGCCGCGCTCAGCGTCAGCAGCGGTTGCCAGTGCCGGCGCCAGAATAGTCAGAGCAGCCACCACAGAAAAAATACGCCTAATCAGAAACATACCATCTCACCTGTAAACTTGGGCCAACCCATATACCGGCTGGCAGGAGTCGCAATGTTAGTCAGTCACAACGCAAAATGCCAGCCAAAAAACGCCCAAATCCGTTCTCTGGTGCGGCTTTACCGACTTTTCATTTGAACCCGGTTTAAACTATTGCCAGCCCCGCCATTCGCCTTCAGACTACACATCACACTCAAGCCTCTGATTTGCCCCTGATTATGAGTAAATCCGCGTTCCGGAACAGTTTTATCGACGGCCTTTGGCGTAACAACCCGGGGCTGGTGCAGTTCCTCGGATTATGTCCCCTGCTTGCAGTCAGCAATACACTTGTAAATGGTCTGGGGCTGGGAATCGCAACGCTAATCGTCTTGGTTTTTAGCAATGTACTGGTCTCACTCATACGGCACCGGGTGCCCGAAGAAGTGCGCTTGCCGATTTTCGTCCTGATCATTGCCTCACTCGTCACTGCTACCGAGATCCTGTTTCAGGCGGTGTTTTATGAGCTGTATCTACGCCTCGGCATTTTCATTCCATTGATCGTGACAAACTGCGCCATTCTGGCCAGAGCCGAAGCCTTCGCATCACGTAACCCGGTAGGCGCCTCACTCATTGATGGACTTGCTATGGGAACAGGTTTCGCACTGGTGCTGGTCGCTCTGGGAGGGATGCGGGAGCTCATAGGTCGCGGCAGCCTGTTCTTCGGTGCCGAGCACCTGTTTGGTCCACAGGCCGCGGATCTGGCTATTCAGTTCTTTGAACCATCCGGCGGCTTACTGCTTGCCTTGTTGCCACCGGGCGCTTTCATCGGGTTGGCACTACTTGTCGCATTGAAGAACCGTCTCGACAACAACTCTGAAGCAACCGACAATCAAACCATCGAGACCGCTCAAGAAACACATTCATGAATGCAGAGAAACGCCGAAAAATTTTCGCCCGGCTGGCCAAGCAAAACCCGGATCCGCAAACCGAGCTTAAATACTCCAGCCCGTTTGAATTGCTGATCTCGGTCATCCTGTCTGCCCAAGCAACCGACGTTGGTGTCAACAAAGCAACACGCGGTTTATACAAGGTGGCGAACACCCCGCAAAAGATTTATGACTTAGGCGTGGACGGTCTTAAGGAATACATTAAAACCATCGGACTGTTTAACACCAAAGCCGAAAACGTCATCAAGACGTGCAGGATACTGATCGACAAACATGACAGTGAAGTGCCGGATGACAGAGCCTCACTGCAAGCGCTTCCGGGCGTCGGCAGGAAGACAGCTAACGTCATACTGAATACGGCATTCGGACAGCCGACTATGGCGGTCGACACCCATATATTCCGCATCTCGAATCGTACCGGCATTGCCAAAGGCAATAATGTGCTGGAAGTTGAGAAGCGTCTGGTACGACTGGTACCTAAGGATTACATGATGGGGGCGCATCACTGGCTGATACTGCACGGCCGTTACATCTGCAAAGCCCGCAAACCGATGTGCGGTGAATGCATTATCGAAGAATTCTGTGAGTTTAAGAAGAAGGTTTTTGAGTAGTTAACCCGTGTTGAACACGGCAGCTTAGCTGCCGGTTAACAACTGCATCGCAGTGGAACGAAAAACCCCGACAGAATGCCCCTAACTCACACATCGGAAAAGCAGTACTTTTCCGATGGAAATTCCACCGTTTGAACTTTCAGAACGCTACGCGGTTCTGAAAGTTCGGTGTCCACGCTCAATGGTGATGACGAGTCATCGGAAAGCAGTGCTTTCCCGATGGAAATTCCACCCTTTGAATTTTCAGAACGCTACGCGGTTCTGAAAATTCGGTGTCCACGCTCAATGGTGATGACGAGTCATCGGAAAAGCAGTACTTTTCCGATGGAAATTCCACCGTTTGAACTTTCAGAACGCTACGCGGTTCTGAAAGTTCGGTGTCATTTCTTCTTAGGCATATAAAGGTCGGTCAAAGTCCCTTCAAAGGCCTCGGCAGCCATTGCGACTGATTCAGACAATGTCGGATGCGGATGAATCGTTGCACCAATATCTGTAGCGTCACAATCCATCTCGATGGCCAACGTCACTTCAGCGATCAACTCACCTGCGTTAGTACCAACAATACCGGCACCCAAAACCTTATCGGTCGCAGGATCAAACAGCACCTTGGTGAAACCTTCATCACGACCCAAAGCCAAAGACCGCCCACTGGCAGCCCAGGGGAATACAGCCTTCTCGACTTTAATACCGTCAGCCTTAGCCTGGGTCTCGGTCACACCAACCCATGCCACCTCAGGGTCTGTATACGCTACAGACGGAATAACGCGGGCATCAAAGAAGCTCTTCTCGCCATTCGCCGCTTCTGCAGCCACTTTCGCTTCATGGGTGGCCTTGTGGGCAAGCATCGGGTCACCAACGATGTCACCGATAGCAAAAATATGCGGCACATTGGTGCGCATCTGCTTATCGACAGGAATGATCGCGCGGTCAGTTACTTCGACACCGGCTTTATCGGCCGCAATCTTGTCACCGTTGGCGCGACGACCTACCGCAGACAAAACCTTGTCGTAGATGACCGGTTCGTCCGGTGCATTCTTACCCTCGAAAGTCACCTTAATGCCGTCAGACACAGGCTCGACAGCCGTTACCATCGTGCCTTTCATGATTGACTTGTATTGTTTCTTAATTCGTTTCTCGAGTGGGCGAACCAAATCAGGATCACACCCGGGGAACAACTGATCAGTCATCTCGACCACCGAGATATCAACGCCTAACGCCTGATATACCGTTGCCATCTCCAGACCGATAATACCGCCGCCCACAACCAACATAGACTTCGGAATATCTGCCAGCGCAAGCGCGCCGGTAGAGTCGATAATGCGATCATCTTCCGGCCATGGCAGTCTGGCGGGCTCAGAACCCGCTGCAATAATGCACTGCTGGAAAGCAATAACGGTATCACCGTCATCACTGGTTACTTTCACATGGTTAGGTGACAAAAACTCACCCACACCATTCACAACATTCACTTTGCGTTGCTTAGCCAGCCCGGACAGTCCGCCGGTCAAACGACCAACGACTTTTTCCTTCCAGCCGCGCAAAGCATCGAGATCAACCTCAGGCTTGCCAAACTTTACGCCGTGCTCGGCCATAGAGTCAGCTTCTTCAATAACCGCCGCAGCATGCAACAGGGCTTTCGAAGGAATACAACCAACATTCAGGCAAACACCGCCCAATACCGGCCAGCGCTCGATCAGAGTCACTTCCATGCCTAAGTCAGCGGCACGAAAAGCTGCCGTATAACCACCGGGGCCGGCACCGAGCACCAGCAATTGAGTTTCAGCATCAACCTGACCGGAATAAGAACCGGCAACAGCAGCGGCAATGGAGGGCTTTTCAGCTGCAGGAGCAGCCTCTTTCTCCGGTTCATCAGCCGCGGCCTCTGACGCTTCAACTTCAAGCGTCACAATAAGATCGCCTTCAGAAACCTTGCCGCCATTTTCCACGTGCATTGCTTTAATAACACCGTCGGCAGGAGCCGGCACGTCCATAGCGGCCTTCTCTGTTTCCAAAGTAATCAGCGAGTCTTCAGCGCTAACAGAATCACCCGCGGCCACATGGACCTCAATGATATCAACACCGGAAAAGTCGCCAATGTCGGGTACGTGTACCTTCAATTCTTCAGCCATGATGCCCGCCTACAGAAGCTTATCGACATCAGCCAGAGTCTGACTGAGGAAAGTGGTAAACCGAACGCCGTTGGCACCGTCAACAACACGGTGATCATAAGACAACGACATGGGCATGATATTTCTGGGTGCAAACTCACTGCCATCCCAAACCGGCGTCATCTTCGAGCGACCAACACCCAGAATGGCAACCTCCGGCGGGTTAATGATCGGCGTAAAGTTAGTGCCACCGATGCCGCCAAGGCTTGAAACGGTAAAGGTTCCGCCCTGCATCTTATCGATACCGAGTTTGCCATCGCGGGCAGCCGCACTGAGCTCGCCAAGGTCTTTTGCCAGATCAAAAATATCTTTCTCTTCGGCATTATGAATAACAGGAACCATCAGGCCGTTTGGTGTGTCAGCAGCGAAACCAATGTTGATGTAGTTTTTATAAACCAGACTCTTCTGATCTTCGCCCATTGAAGTGTTGAAGAGCGGGAATTCCTGCAGAGCCAAAACTGCTGCACGAATAGTGAATGCCAATGGAGTCAGCTTGACGCCCTTCTCAGCAGCCAATGCTTTCATTTCCTTACGCTTGGCTTCCATATCGGTGATGTCGGCTTCATCGTTCTGCGTAACATGGGGAATGTTGACCCAGCTCGCATGCAAACGCGGCCCTGATATCTTCTGAATACGGCCAAGCGGTTTAACCTCAATCTCACCGAATTTGGCAAAATCCACTTTTGGCAATTCAGGCAGTGCAGAACCGCCGCCACCCAGATTGAGCTGGCCGGTCATTACAGCTTTAACAAAGGCCTTAACATCTGTTTCCAGAATGCGTCCTTTCGCACCGGAGCCATTTACCTGCCCCAGATTAACGCCCAGTTCGCGGGCCAATTTACGAATAGAAGGACTGGCGTGCGCTTTGGCAAAGCCTGCTTCATTGATCGCTGGCAAGGTGCCCGATGCTGCCTGCGGCACTGGAGGCGGAGTCTGAACTGCAGCCTGAGTAGCTGCAGGTGCCGCAGCGACAGGTGCTGCCTTCTCCTGCTTAGCGGGCGCAGAATCAGCGGGCTCGTCAGCGGCAGCTGATTCATCCACTTCCATAACCAACACGACATCGCCTTCGGACACTTTACCGCCCAAAGCCACATTCATGGACTTCACGGTACCCGCTGCCGGAGCGGGAACATCCATCGCTGCTTTATCAGTTTCAAGCGTGATTAGCGTATCTTCTGCATCCAGTGAATCACCTTCACTGACCAGAACCTCGACGATTTCCACATCGGAAAAATCACCAATATCAGGAACACGTACTTCCAGAGTTTTACTCATTAGCAAGTCACCGGGTTAGGTTTCTCAGGGTCGATACCGAACTTAGCAATAGCTTCGGTAACGACAGACATTTCAATTTTTTCTTCGTCAGCCAACGTTTTCAATGTCGCCAACACAATATTTGCTGTATTCACTTCAAAGAAGTCGCGCAGCGCACGGCGACCGTCACTGCGACCGAAACCGTCAGTACCCAGACAAACATACTTGCCGGGCACCCATTCACGAATCTGGTCAGGTACCAAACGCATGTAATCGGTCGCTGCAATAAACGGGCCTTCGGCACCTTCCAGACATTGCGCTACATATGACTTACGCGCTTCCTGTTCAGGATGGCGGATATTCCAGCGTTCAACATCCATGCCTTCACGACGCAATTCGCTGAAACTCGGCACACTCCAGACATCGGCAGAAATACCGTAATCACTCTCAAGCACACGGGCCGCTTCTTCAACCTGACGCAAAATGGTACCGGCACCAAACAATTGAACTTTGTGCTTGCCGTTGCCACCTTCGGTTAATTTGTACATGCCCTTGAGGATGCCCTCTTCGGCACCTTCAGGCATGGCAGGATGAACATAGTTTTCATTCATCGTAGTGACGTAATAGAAAACGTTCTCCTGCTCCTGATACATACGACGCAAGCCATCCTGAACGATGACGGCCAGTTCGTATGAGTATGTGGGGTCATAAGACACACAATTAGGAATTGTTGAGCTCAGCAAATGACTGTGGCCATCCTGATGCTGCAAGCCTTCGCCGGCGAGCGTGGTGCGACCAGCAGTACCGCCAATCAAAAAGCCGCGCGCCTGCATATCACCGGCAGCCCAGGCAAAGTCACCAATACGCTGGAAACCGAACATTGAATAGTAAATGTAGAACGGAATCATCGGCACACCGTGATTGGCATACGATGTACCGGCGGCAATCCACGAACAGAAAGCGCCGCCTTCATTAATACCCTCTTCGAGGATCTGGCCCTTCTTGTCCTCGCGGTAATACATCAACTGCTCTGAATCCTGCGGCGTGTACAACTGACCCGCTGAGGAATAGATAGCAACCTGACGGAACATGCCTTCCATACCAAAAGTACGCGCTTCATCCGGCACGATCGGCACGATGTTTTTGCCGATCTTCTTATCTTTAACCAGCTTAGTCAGCATGCGAACCAAAGCCATCGTGGTGGAAATCTCACGCTCGCCGGTACTCGCTAATTGCTGCTCGAAATAACTTAAATCCGGAATCTCGAGCTTGTCCGCTTTAGCAATACGCGATGGCAGGAACCCGTTTAGTTCCTTACGGCGCTCATGCAAATACTTGAGCAACTCACTGTCTTTATCGGGTTTGCAATAAGGCAAGCGCTCAAGGTCGGCATCTTCAACCGGAATATTGAATCGGTCACGGAAGGCACGCAGATCATCAACATCGAGTTTCTTAGTCTGGTGCGCGGTCATCTTACCTTCACCGGCCTCACCCATGCCGAAGCCCTTAATCGTCTTCGCCAGAATCACTGTCGGACGCCCATCGGACTTCATGGCTTTGTCGTAGGCTGCGAACACCTTCAGATGATCAAGGCCACCACGGTTCAGACTCCAGATCTCTTCGTCTGACATGTTGGCAACCATTTCTTTCAGTTCAGGATACTTACCGAAGAAATTCTCACGAACGTAGTCGCCGCCCATGGCTTTAAAGTTCTGATACTCGCCATCGACACATTCTTCCATCAGGCGTCTCAACAAGCCCTGAGTGTCTTTCTCTAACAAAGGATCCCAACGGGAGCCCCAAAGCACCTTAACTACGTTCCAGCCGGCACCCAAAAATGCGGCCTCAAGCTCTTGAATAATCTTGCCGTTACCGCGCACCGGGCCATCGAGACGCTGCAGGTTACAGTTAACAACAAACACCAGATTGTCGAGTTTCTCGCGGACCGGCATCGTCAACGCACCCATTGATTCCGGCTCATCCATCTCGCCGTCACCGAGAAATGCCCAGACCTTACGGTCGGTTGATTCGGTAATGCCGCGGTGTTCCAGGTAGCGCATAAAGCGCGCCTGATAAATTGCCATCATCGGACCCAAGCCCATCGATACGGTAGGGAACTGCCAGAAGTCAGGCATCAGCCAGGGGTGAGGATAAGAAGATAAACCTTTGCCCCCCACTTCCTGACGGAATAAATTCAGATCATCTTCAGTCAAACGGCCTTCAAGATAGGCCCGGGCATAAATACCGGGAGACGAATGGCCCTGAATAAAAACAAGATCGCCGCGGTTTTCTTCGTCACCGGCACGCCAGAAGTGATTAAAACCGACTTCATACAATGTTGCCGAGGAAGCATAACTGGCGATATGACCACCGTACTCCGAACTCACACGATTCGCACCGACAACCATAGCCATGGCATTCCAGCGAATATAGGCTTCGAGCCGACGCTCAATAGAGCGGTCGCCCGGATAACCCGGCTGCTGACTCAGGGGAATAGTATTGAGATATGCGGTGTTGGGGCTGTATGGCAAATAAGCCCCTGAGCGACGGGCATGATCAATCATGCGCTCGAGCAGAAAATGGGCACGTTCAGGGCCGTGCGCCTGCAATACAGAATCAATAGATTCAAGCCACTCACTGGTTTCCTGAGCGTCGAGATCATCAAAGCGGTTAAATTCAGTCACAAGTAACTCATTTATTAATATGGCGAGGCCCGACCAGCGACCGGACGTATCTTAGCCCCGCATTATCTCACGGTTAGCGGCTTTTCTGGCTACGTCGACCGGAATTTTTCGCAGGTAACGCGAGTTTAAAGGCTAGTAGACATCAGAGTCGGGTATCATCCTGTTTTCACCTCATCGGTCAAGCGCGCACACTATGTCCAAATATCTTCCGGAATCACAAAAAATCCGTGTAACTCAAACATTTGCACAGCCTTCAGGAGCCAGCCTGGAAAGCTTTGAGCAAGTGTTGATTCTGATCCCGGAAAAGGCAAATGCGCGGACCTGGAAAAGCATCCCCGATGCAAATCGCCTAAAAACCCTGTTTAAGCGACTTCCGGGCAGCAGCAGCCGTATTTTGCGCGGACACCTCAGTAACAAAAATCACTCGGGTGTCGTGCTGGCGTCACTCGGCAGTAGCGAATGGCCCGATACTTTTTCACTATTAACGCGGGCAAGGACTCTGGTAACCGAAGCGCTATCGACAAAACCAAAGTCGCTGGCAATCATAACTGCCGGTTTTTCCGAACTGCAGAACTCTCAACTACAAGAAGCCATCATTCTGGCAACACTCGCTGTCGACTTCGCAATGCCTGCCTTCCAGAGTGGTAAAAAGACGTCTGCCCCACTCAAGAAGCTCACAATCTTCGGCAAACGCAATAGCAAAATGATCAAACGAGCTATTGCTGAAGCAGATGCACTTAACCTGGCTCGATGGCTTACCGCTTTGCCACCTAACAAACTGAATACCGGCGAGTACCGGAAAATTATTCAGGCGCTGGCCAAGGAGAACGGCTGGCAGATGCACTTCATGAATGAAGCAGAGCTTAAAAAAGCAAAAGCCGGCGCCTTTCTGGCTGTCAGTCAGGGAAACAAAAAGTCTGATGCCGGAATTGCGGTGTTGCGCTATCGACCCGGCAAGAAAACCAGCTCACCGGATTTGTCATTGATCGGCAAAGGCATCATCTTCGATACAGGCGGAACCAACCTCAAGCCCTTCAAAGCCATGCTGGATATGCACGAAGACATGAACGGCAGTGCTGTAGCGTTAGGCACACTGCTTGCGCTTACACGGCTCAAAGCCCCTATTGCAGCCGATTGCTGGCTTGCGATCACAGAGAATCGCATCAGCGCTACCGCCTACAAGTCCCGTGACGTCGTTACTGCATCCAACGGTACGACCATCGAAGTTATACACACCGATGCAGAAGGCCGCATGGCACTCGCCGACACATTGGCACTGGCCGGCAAGAAAAAACCGGCACTGATGATGGACTTTGCGACACTCACCGGAACCTGTGTCAGCGCCCTCACCGAGCGCTACAGCGGCGTGTTCACCAACCGCGAGAAGCTCAATTCACTAATGATTGAGGCCGGCCGTGACAGTGGTGAACGGGTCTGGCCGTTCCCGATGAATGAAGATTTTGATGAAGACCTGAAATCCGGAGTGGCTGATGTATTACAGTGTGCCGCCGCAGGTGGCGGAGACCATATTCAAGCCGCGCGTTTTCTGCAGCGCTTCGTGCCCGAAAAGTCTGCATGGATACATATGGACTTAAGTGCGGCAGCGCGTAAGGGTGGTTTGGCCCAGGTGCCGTCAGGACCGACCGGCTTCGGCGTACGTTATGCGCTTAATCTGATTCTTGACAAAAACGTACTCAAGCAACTGAAGAAGTAATCATGCAAACAATGAAAACCCGCTTCCGGGGCTTTATGCCTGTTGTCGTCGACTTGGAAACCGGCGGCTTCAACAGCAGCACCGATGCACTGCTTGAGATCGCAGCGGTCCTTGTTGATTTTGACGACGCCGGTCACCTGCAACCTATTTCGAGTCAGCGATTCCATGTAACGCCGTTTGAAGGCGCGAATATCGAACCCGCATCGCTGGAAGTTAATGGTATCGACCCCGACCACCCATTGCGGCCCGCCATCCCCGAGAAAGACGCCCTGCAACGGATCTTTCGCGAGATTCGCACGCAACTCAAAGAAGTGGATTGCAACCGGGCCATCATGGTGGCTCACAATGCCCATTTTGACCTGGGGTTTCTGAATGCTGCAGTTGAACGCACGGCCATCAAACGCAATCCGTTTCATCCGTTCAGCGTGTTTGATACAGCAACACTGGGCGGTATAGCTTACGGACAGACTGTGTTAGCCAGAATGGCAGATGCGGCAAATATGAAATGGGACTCGGCCTCAGCCCACTCGGCGTTATATGACGCAGAACAAACTGCAGAACTGTTCTGCAAAATCGTCAACACCTTCAAACCGATTTACGAAAAAGCCACCCGCTAAAGGGGTGGCTTTTAAAACTAAATAACAGACTGCTCTAGTCTGCTTCGAGCTCTTTCTGCAGTTCACCGGATTCAAACATCTGGCTCACAATATCGGCACCGCCAATCAGCTCACCTTTGATATACAGCTGTGGGAAAGTCGGCCAGTTTGAATGATCCTTCAGTCCCTGACGTAGCTCAGGATCCTCAAGAATATTCACATAAGCAAATCGCTGCGAGCATTGTTTCAATGCGTTCACAACCTGCGAAGAAAAACCGCATTGAGGAAAATCGGGAGTACCTTTCATATACAAAAGTACGGGGAACTCGTTTAACTGAGCTTCAATGCGCTCGGTAATAGGTGCTGAATTTGACACAGAAGGTGTTCCTGAAAGTAGCTGATGAAGTGAGAATTATTCTAATTGAATGAGACCGGAACAGGAATAACTTTTGCAAACGAGCTCGATAAACGGGCAACCAGCCGGCCGAAAGTCACTTAATCGAGCGCATATACCGGGCGTTGCCGCAATGCTTCAACCATCTCCCACTGAGCCTCAGGCGACATTTTGGCCCAATTTCTGATCTCATCCACTGTTCTGCGGCAACCCATGCATTGACCGTTGTCATCCATCGTGCAGATGCTGACGCAAGGCGACATAGGGCGTGTATGTGCGGGTTGTTGAGACATGGCGTTATACCGTAAAGCTTTAATGACTGCCTAGTATTCGTTCAAAAGGGCAGATTGGTTTCGCTGCATTGAATTATGTCCTGCGCTCCCCTATCCTTCCACGGGTATTCCAAAAGCGGGTTTTGGACTGTTGCGCCTCGGCGCTATTTTAACCTTTCGGGGGATGAAAGATGAATCCATTAAAGAGTGCCTGGGGAACAATTATCTCAGGCGTAGTAATAACCTTAATTATCGCACTGGTTACGGATTTATCCTTTCCAGCCGATAGCGCATTAAGAAACTCACTAACAATCTGGACACATGTGGCAGCCGGTATCACTTGGATTGGCTTACTGTATTACTTCAACTTTGTGCAAGTTCAAGCTTTGGCACAAGCTGCGGGCGATGAAGGCGGCCCTGGCGGTGGCGGTATAACTAAATACGTTGCCCCAAGAGCGCTGCTGTGGTTCCGTTGGGCGGCCTTGGTGACCTGGTTAAGTGGCGCTTTTTACCTAATGGTAAATGGTGACTTGATCAATGCTTTCACACTAGGTGCAAATGCTTCCGCCAACAGTAGTGGATCAGTTTACGGCATGACGCTTGGCTTAGGTGCTTATATGGGCAGCATCATGCTGTTCAACGTCTGGATTCTAATCTGGCCAAACCAGAAAAAAGTACTCGGCTTAGTTGAAGCCAGTCCGGAACAAATTGCTAGCGCAAAAAGCATTGCCTTAATGGCATCACGCACCAACACCCTGCTGTCTATCCCGATGCTGATGAGCATGGTTGGCGCACATCACGGTTACTTTATGTAATCGGTGCACAAACCAAAGAATAAAAAAGGCCCGGTTCTACCGGGCCTTTTTTATTGCCAATACCGTAACACCGCACTGTATATCCGTTTCAGCACCACTAAAGGCCGAGCAGCCAACGCAAAGAGACACTATAATCCTCGGTTATGAACTACGAACTCCCTGTTGAAATCGATGCGCAAACAGCGCTACTCGAAGATGTCGGTACCGGTGACCTGACTGCCAATCTGGTGCCTGCCGACCAGACAGCCGTTGCCACGGTAATCTCACGCGAAGCAGCCGTTATCTGTGGCCAGCCCTGGTTTAACGAGGTCTTCAGGCTGGTCGATAGCAGCGTAGAGGTCGAGTGGCATGTTGGGGAAGGCCAGCAGGTAGAAGCAGACCAAACCGTCTGCACCGTTACAGGGTCTGCCAGACCAATACTCACCGGCGAGCGTAGCGCACTAAACTTTTTACAATTGCTCTCAGCTGTAGCCACCTCGGCAGCCGGATATTCCGCTTTGGTAGCCGACACCAACGCCACGATTCTTGATACCCGAAAAACGATTCCGGGCTTACGCATTGCCCAAAAATACGCGGTCCAGATTGGCGGAGCTGCCAATCACCGTATCGGTCTCTACGACGCCATCCTCATCAAAGAAAACCACATCATTGCAGCCGGCGGTATCGCTGCCGCAGTGCTGACGGCCCGTGAGGTCAGTGATCAGGTTTTGGTAGAAGTGGAAGTAGAAGACATTGATGAAGCCGAACAGGCCATGAATGCAAAGGCCGACCGCTTGCTACTCGATAACTTTTCCAATGAACAGCTGATCGAAGCGGTTGCACTACGCGACCGGATTGCAGCCGATATAACGCTGGAGGCCTCCGGTGGCGTCAATAAAGATACTGTCAAAGGCATTGCCCAATGCGGTGTCGATTTCATATCTATCGGCAGCCTGACTAAAGACATCAAGGCCATAGATCTGTCGATGCGCTTCTCGTTGTCGTAAACGGCTGAACGACTGCAACCGGCAGAACTGCCTAGTCGTTATATTCCACATTTTGCGCGCGTAGTATGCGCTTAGGCTCTGACACGCCGTAACCCTGAGCGTAATCAATACCCATACCCTTCAGCATGGTAATAATCTCGTTGTTCTCGGCAAATTCGGCAATTGTTTTCTTGCCGGTCAGGTGGCCAATCTCATTGATCGAACGCACCATCTCCCGGTCAATCGGGTCGTGCAGCATCTCTTTCACAAAGCTGCCGTCAATCTTCAGGTAGTCAACGGGGAAATGCTTGAGATAACCGAAAGATGACAGGCCGGTACCGAAATCATCCAGCGCAAACAAACAGCCAAGCTCTTTCAATGCATTGATAAAGCGGCTGGCCTGCGCGTAACTGGCGATGGCCGCAGTCTCGGTAATTTCAAAACAGATTTTGGATGCGTCGATACCGCTGCGACGGAACTGATCAATAACAAACGGCAAAAATTTATCGTCGGTGAAGCTTTGACCCGACAGGTTTATCGAGCACATCTCCAGGCGGTCACGCTCGTCGGCTTCAGACACCAGCCAATTCAGCGCATTCTCAACAACCCAGCGGTCAACGTTCGGCATAATGCCGTAGCGCTCGGCAGCAGTAATAAACAACTCGGGTGAAACCAGTGCACCGGCTTCATCACGCATTCTCAGGAGCAACTCATAGTGCTCACCGGATTCATCCACATTCAGCGGCAGAATCGTCTGACGGAATAATTCGAATCGCCCTTCTTCGAGAGCATTGTTAATACGCGCTGCCCACTGAATCTCGCGGCGGCGACGCATCATATCGATGTCGTTTTCCTGGTAAGTGTAAACACGGTTGCGACCCGCTTCTTTCGCAGCCGCACAAGCGCTGTCGGCCACCGTCAACAGAGACGCTGCATTCTCGTTTTCCGGCGTAATCGGCACTACACCAACACTGGCTGTCAGCGTGAAGCTACGATCTTCCCAGGTAAACTTAAACTCCTGGATAGCCTTAACAAAATCTTCGGCCGCACGTACAGCCTCTTCCATCGTGCATGCTTCCAGCAAAACACCGAATTCATCACCACCCAGGCGGGCCAGACTGTCCCGCCAGCGAATCTTGGCTTTAAGCAACGCGCCAATCTGACCGAGCAACGAGTCACCGGCACCATGACCGCAGGTATCGTTAACAATTTTGAATCGATCCAGATCGATATAACACAACGCATAAGAGGCCTCATTGGCACGGGCGCTCTTCAGAGCACGATCCATGCGCAACTCAAACTCACGGCGATTCACCAAGCCTGTTAGCAAATCATGGCTGGCGTGATAACTAAGACGTCGGTTCAACTCACGCGCTTCACTCACATCATGAAATACAAGTACGCCACCAGTGACATTGGCACGATCATCACGAATGGGTGAGGCGGTGCTTTCAATATAAATCTCATTGCCATCGCGACGAATCAGCAAGCTCGGACGCACCGACTTAATTGAACGATTGCGGTCCATCGCCTGATGCAAAGGGTTTTCGAGAGGCTCGCAAGTCTCTTCATGGAAACCACGGAATACTTCATCGAGGTTACGCCCAATAGCGTCGTCGATCTTCCACCCCGTCAACTCCTGAGCAACCGGGTTCAGGTACTCGACTACACAGTTTTCATCGGTAGTAACAACGCCGTCACCAATCGATTGCAGCGTAATCTGCGCGCTCTCTTTCTCACGGAACAAAGCCTCTTCATAGACCTTCTGCTCGGTGATATCGGTTTCAACGCCCACAATACGGCGTAAACGACCATTTTCATCGGTTAAGGCTTTAGCGCGTGACTTCACCCAACGCCATTCGCCATCGTAACGACGCATCCGGTGCACACTTTCAAATACATTATTGCCGCCGGCGATGTGTTCGCGTAAGCCAATCTGCACACGGGCCAGATCATCCTGATGAATCAAGCGACGCCACTCGGGCGGCTCCTCGTGAATGACATCATCGGTATAACCCATGATGACTTTCCATTGAGGTGAATACTCAATGTAATTATTAAAAGCATCGAAGTCCCACAGGCCATCGTTGGCAGTGAGTGTTACCAGCGAACGACGCTCGGCGGCATCTTCGATCTCGCGGTTACTCCAAAGACGCTCAAGCCCGGACGAAAAACTGGAGCCCAGCAACTTAAGTAACAACTGATGCTCAACATCAATCTGCTCGTGAGCCTGACCGTAACAAAGACCCAGATAGCCGGCCAGACGACCCCGAACGGAAAAACCGATCAGTAGCATTGAGGCAATATTCAGATCAGATAAGCGGGCGAACTCGGCCTCAGCGCCCGCGGGCGGGGCAAGCGTGTCACGAATTTCGAGCAGACTCAGATGATTTAATTTTTTCTTCAGCCAAGGCCATTGCTTGATGCTTTCGCCTTCGAACTGTTTAGGATTTGCGGCAGAGAAACCGGAGTGGGACACATGAACACACTCGAACAAATCACTATCGGCATCCAGCAGTGCAAGAACGGCGGAACCGGCACCGGTGCCTTCAACGATCCCGGCCAGGCCCTGCTCTATAGTTTCGGCGGCTGTCTCACGCTGGAGGTTTTGAAAGTCGACCGCAATCTTGGTGTATACGACATCCATACCCCCGGAGGTGCGGGAGCCATTCAGGGCTCGTTGCAGCCCAGTTAATGTCGAACTGTGATCTACCAATACCCTGCTCCACAGCCACCGCATCCCTGCGGGTGCACCGGGGTTCTACTCAAGATTAGCGACAGACTGCATTGTGACAAATTGTGCTGGTATTACAAGCTAAACGCTTGATTCCATCAAAGAATTCACTCTTTTCCGCGATTCATCAACCGCGCCGGCAAAATCTTCAGCAAATGGAACAGATTATTGGCTGTCCAGTACAGCACCATGCCTGCAGGAAATGTGTAGAACAATAGGAAGAATATTCCGGCCATCGCAAACAATTTCAGGCGCTGTTGCTTCATAAGATCCGGCGTCAGATCGGCTTCTTCCTGAACTATCGCGGATAAAATCGTCAGCACAGTCATCGCGAACGGCAACAGGTTCAGATAACCACCGAAGAACGGCAATGTAAATGGCAGCGCCGCAAAGTTATCGGGCTTAGCCAAATCGCTAATCCATAAGAACGATGCCTGACCCAGCACAAAATTCTCGGCCAACATATCGAATGCACCAATGAAGATCGGGATCTGAATCAGAAAGCCGAACAAACTCCGCAGCGTGTAGAAGGGCGTGACATTGTGCTCTTTGTAGACTGCCAGAACCTTGTTGTGAGCCTCTTCACCTTTATAGTTCTGTTTGATTGCGTCCAACTGCGGCTTCATGGCACTGGTAATGACATTAACCTGGGCCTGCCAGCGTTCTGCGATTATCGTCAGCGGATGCATCAGTATCTTGACTGTCAGCGACAGCAACACGATAGCAATGCCGTAGTTACCTACCAGTCCGTACAACCAATTCAACAAATACATCAAACCGAAACTGATCGCCCGTAGCCAGTCCCAGATGGCGGCAAACAAGACACCGCTTAACTCGCCCGAACCGGCCGCACGCAGCGCCTGCAGTTCAGTAGGGCCGCTATACAAGCTGATTTTGCCTTCGGTTACATCTATGGCAATCACCGGACGGTTTACATCTGACTCAGATGCCATAACCCCGGTATTCGCGCCCGTATGAGCAAACCATAACCAGTATCGATTACGCACACCAAACCAGCTGCCGGTCTCGGGAGTGCGGATTACTTCAGGTGCCTCATCGAACTCGAAATGCTCAATATCACCGTCAAAAAACAACACACTACGAACGGTGCTATACATCTCACCAAAGCCGGCCAACTGCTCAGGCACGAGCGACTCGCCCGTGGCCAGTTCAAGCCGTAGCGGAACAGCTGAAGAAACCGAAATATCGACACTGTGCCCCTGCCCGGGCAAACGATACTGAATTGTTACCGGGCCGCCCGCCACATCGGACAAAGAGCGCGCTATCAGGAGCGTAGCATCACCATCATTGCTGGCAGTCACTGCAAATTCAGTATTGCGGAGTTCGGTGGTAGCAGCACTATCATCGGGCACCGCCCACTGCATAGAACCGTCATCGTTACCAAACCATTCAGCGTTTCGCTCTTCACCGCTCCGGCAATCTTCAACGCAACTGACCCAGCTTAACGGGGCGCCGCCGGTCTGGCCGAACTCCATTTTCTGAGCACCTACAATGTAGGTCTCAGCCTGAACAGTCCCCGATACCAGCCCAACCAAAGCTAACCAAAATAATCGCATTACTTATAAAACCGCCGCATTTCTTTCATCACATCCTGAGTTACATCACCGTCAACACCTAAACCCTTACGGGGACGGTAGTCTTCTCCCAGCACTTCCATTAAGCCACCCGGATAGGTCACAACAAAACGATCCGGCTGCACAATTGCATGAGCATTGTAGCTACCGGCAATAATCCAGTCCCAACTTTCTCCGGAAAACAGGCTGCTGCCGCTCGAATAATCCGATGCAGGGTTCTCGCAAGCAAACACTTCTTCCAACAATGTCGCCGGAAGATCCTGGTGCGCTGTTCTATGTTCGATGATCTCTGCATTTTTTCCCGGCCAGCGAATCATCAGATTCGATACCAACTGCCAACGGCTGAAATTACTGGCATGGCCAATATAGCCGAGATCATTCTCATCAAATTCATAGCCATGATCACTAGCCAGCACCACAATGGTGTTGTCAGCACGGCCGGACGCCTGCAACGCATCCAACACTTTGCCTACCTCAACATCGATAAACTGCATGCTTCGCAGGTATCCCGCACGGACTTTCTCAGCCTTGCTCAGGCCTGCGTCGTCGAAACTTCCGGTCGAATCCCCGCTGGAACCCGGATCAAAATACAAAAAGCTGAAAAAAGGTCTGCTTTGATTGTAGCTGCCGAGCCATTCTTGCCACTCGACCGAAACAGCCGCATTCTTTTCCGCATCATTGTCCCCCGGGGTGCCGGTCAAACCACCTTTAACGCCGGAGAAAACCGTGCGGTCAATTTGTGAGGGGCTACCAAAACCAACCGCGCTTGATAGAAACATTGCAAAGTCATTCTCAAGCACTTGCTCCATCAGTACAGGCTGCTGCTGCGAGTTATAGAAAGCCTGCCAATACGTACTAGGCAAGCCGTAAAACATCGAGAAGTAACCCATACGGGAAGAATTACCACCGCTGTAATGATTCTGAAAATCCAACGAGTCTTTTGCAAAATCTAAAATGCGGGGCGTCAGTTCCGGGGTCAACTGATCGCGACGCATAGCGTCCACAACCACAAACAGTATGTTTGGTAATGGCCGGGCCCCTGCATTACACACCATCGGATTAACCGGATAGTTCAACTGCCCGGCTGCAGGTGCCCGCGCTGCATTCACTTCACGCAGGCGTTCCATTTCAGCCTCATCCAGCCACCCCATTTTTACGAGCCGGCGCTTAGCCTTCATTGGATAATAAAGCGGCAGCACACGCGTAAACTGGGTGACAGATACATAGGAGGTTGCATCCGCCCAAATGTGAATGGACTGACTTAACAACACACAAGCAACCAGACCAAGGCTCAACCAAATACCGGGGCGCCCCTGCTTTTTGGCCAGCACTTTTCGCCAGACTATGCCCGCCAACATGAGCTGAAAGCCCAATACGGAGAAAAAGGTAACAACCGCCAAAATCCAGGTAGAGGTTTCAAAAATGGCTACCGTTAGCGCGCTCATATGATAGCGATACTGCTCGTATATAGTCGTATCGAGCACTAGCAACGTGATGCCGAGAGCACCAAACAAAATACCTGTCGCGGAAATCAGCCGTCTGCGTGGGAACAGCAATATAAATGGCAAAGCGAGCAGAAATAACGGCAACGTTCCGAGCAGCGCAAACTGACTGACCGTTGTCAAAAGAATATAGGCATTCGCCAGCAGGTCTTCCGACCATACATAGGCGAATAAATACCGACTACCTACCAATGCAAACAGCAACGCATTAGTGATGCCGAACCAACCTGTCCACCGCAGTAACGCACCGCGTGACACGCTCGCCGGCAATGGCTCAGGTCTTTGCTGTTCACTCATATTGATTAACCGTCCGCGCTACGTTTTTCTGCCGCTCTCACTACCATCTGCTGAATCGCTTTTGCCGCAGCCTCACTACTATGACCGACATTAAAAACCCATTCATCGCGGATAGCCGCCACATTGCTCTTATACGCCCCCGGATTCTTCACCAGCTCGCGTATCTCGTCACCAATCCTGTCGAACTGATCTGTTGCCAGAACCTTGCCAATCTTATCGCGAATAAAAATCTCGAAAGGCTCCAGACCCAGTTCAGGCCATGTGTCATTGCGTGACTTAACCGGCACATCAATATAGAGCACAGGCTTCTCCAGTCCCAGCGCGTAGTCCATACCTGCGCCGGACCAGTCGGTAATCATGACATGGGAGTCAAACAGCGAGTCGTTCTCTCCCATTTGCTCAATCAAAGAGAAATTGGAATGGTCACCGTACTTATCCGATATCGCATCAATAACTTCGGGCGTGATCCAGCGCGTCTGAAAGTGCGGCCGCACCGTCACCTTAAAGCCTGCCTCCAGCAAAGCGCCCGTTATTTCAACGCCGCACACATTGAGGATGCATTCGTCACCCCAGGAGGGCGCGAGCAACACATGCACTCCATCCTCAACCGGAGCTGGATCACGACGTTCAGCCATAAGCTCTTCTAAACGGTGATACCCGTGCTCAAATAAATCCTTCTCCGGCAAATCTGCCATTGCTTCCCGCTTGCGGGCTTCGAGCTTGTGATGAGGGCCGGCACACAGAATCGCGTCATAGTGATCGTAAGTGTTCTCATGATCAGCCATATGCATGCTAATCAACGAGTGAAACATAAAGGTGTAGTACACCGGGTTCACCGAACGCTTTAACTGAAGGTTATGCAAATCGACCATCGTCATTACCATGACGTCAGCATCCAGCCACTGAAAAAATGCGGTTCTGATCGCACCGCTACCGATATTAAAAGCCCGGAGTTTCGGGTGGTCTATGGTCAACGCAGGATCGTCTGCGGTTGAGGTAACGTACAGCACCGTCTCGTTCAGCTGATCCGTCAGGTATTCGATAACCGGCTTAAAGTGATGCCAGTCCTGTCCGCTTTCGGCGTAGATAACAATGCGCCGCTCTTCCCGCGGTATCGCTTTAAACGCACGTGACGCCTGCCAGTGCTTAAGACCCTGCAACATGCTGTTCCCCGCTAAGGTGTTTTCTAACGAATCCGGTCCGGACTGCCGGAGCAGCAGCCTGCAGATACAAAAAATCCACCGGCCGGAAACCCGACAGGTGGATTGTAATCAATAGGGCCTGATATGTCCTGAACGCCTCAGGAAAGACCGTTTATTCGGGCTTCTCCCGACCCTCGCCGGTTTCAGCAGACTTCTGCTGCACAGAAGCTTCAGGCTGAGCACCCTTATTACCGCCAAAGAAGTTCTTAACCCGATACCAGTAAGTTTTAAGCGCCAGACCTACGGAGGCCAGAATGCCCAAAATAGCCGAGACAATCATGCTGCCGGTACTCGGATCGAGATAGGCAAAGGCCGGCTGGGCAAAGCCAGCTGTCGCCAGCAAAACCGCAACGGTTAAATCACGTGTTTTCATTATTCCATTACCTCGAAGGATCTGATTGCTTGCAGATTTTACAGCAGAAGCCGTTAAAAAGGCCTGCTAATTCGGTCATTCCATGTCATTTCCGGTCAACCTGAATGGCGACCACACCACTTGTCAGCGGATCATTGGATAAACCGTGTTCTTTACCCTTTCCAGATGTGACGGATCATCAATCTCGCCCCACAGCAAATCTTCAACTACCGGACACACTACCGGCATCTGTCTGCCGGCATGCACGAGTGCGTCCTCCTCATAAGACACATGCAAATTCTCTGCATGAAATTCCATTTCAGAATATTCGCGCATATAGCGGAACAGCTCCGGCGAGATACGGCTAATCCCCACCAACTCACCACTCGGATCCGCACCCAGCGCATCGGCATCTTTGGACATGCTGTAAAGATGACAGTTTTCACCTTCACCCTCTGTCTCGACATACACTTCGTCGCCCGCATGTGTCGGGCCTGACAACAAAACCGCCGCCTCAGGGCCCTCTTGCAACACCGTTAGCGCCCGCTGCTCATATACCAAATCAGATTCCAGCAACAGGAAACCGCGGTCGATACGATCACGCGCACACCACAGTGAATACATGCTTCCCGAATCAGCGAAGTGGTCGTTATGAACGGTGCTGATATCAGTGTTCGTAAGAGCCAGCTCTTCGTAAAATTCGGAGTAGTAACCGGTGACAATAATTATCTGGCGAACACCCGCCTTGCGGAGTCGCTCAACGGATTCCTGAATAATCGGTTCATCGCCTATCTTCAGAAAACCCTTCGGCATGCCTGAATGCGATGCACGTAAACGGGTGCCCATACCGGCAGCCAGGATCACAGCCAGATCAACGGCAGCCATCAGGAGAAAGCCTCTTTCAAAAGCTCACACAAACGATCCATGTCGGAATCAATATCGCCCATGTGTGCGATCCGGAAAACACTGCTTGCCAGATTGCCCTGACCCGCGTAAATCACAAAGCCTTCAGTCTTTAAGCGGTCGTGCAGTCGCTCATAAGTCCAACCTTCCGGCAGCAACCACGTCCATAAAACCGATGAGTACTCCTGCTTGGGCAGCAAGGTCTTTACACCGCAGCCTTCAAGAGTTGCAGCAATCTGTGCTGCCCGACCGCGATAACTTTCACCACGTTGTTGCCAACCACCCTGCTCCTGCAATTCATCCAGGGCCGCATCGAGAGCAAAGGCCGGTTGCACCGACTGCGTAAACGGTGAAAAACCTGTGTCGTACTGCGCCTTTTGATAACTATGCAGATCGAGATACACACTGCAGGCCTGCGACGGCTGTTTCCACAATTCGTTCCGCGCCAAAACAAATGACAGCGCCGGCACCGAGTGCAGGCATTTGTTTGCGGTAGCGGCGACAGCGCCGACGTTCCATGCATCAAACTCAATGGCTTCGCAACCGAAACTGCTCACACAATCCAGCAGCAATGTAAGCCCCCGGGCCTTGCATAACTCGCCCAGTTCGCTCAAATCATTGAGGCGTCCGGTGGTTGTTTCGTGCTGAACAGAAACCACCGTCGTAACATCAGGATGCTCTTCCAATAGAGCTGTCACACGGCTCATATCAATCGCTTCAAGCCACTCACCGTCTGTGCATACATAAGGCTTATTCTGCATATCCAGCATTGCTGCGACACGCTCTCCGTAAACCCCGTTCGACACAACTAAGGTCTTAGCCTCGCGCGGCGCAAAACTCTGAATCATGCCTTCAACGGCCGATGTACCGGAACCGGTTAACGTTGCTGCTGCAAAACCGTCCGCAGTTTCAGCGTAGATTTTCGTCAAACGACTATTGATTGACTGCATGAGCGCAGCAAACTCCGGCTCACGATGACACCAGTCACCCCGGGTTAAAGCTTCACGCACGCGGTCACTCAGAGTAACCGGCCCGGGGTTTAACAATACTTCTCGTTTCATCTCGGTCATCCGTTACAACAGTGCCTGCGGATTAGGCTCATACCCTGAAATAAATCCCTGCAAACGTCGCGCCACCTGCTGAGGTGTAATGTCGGGCCGCGGTAAGTCATCGGGCACACCAGGAAGTGTCGGCACATGAATAAAACTTAAACCGCCGGCATTGTCAGTTATGACCTGTTGCAACTCAGCGGGACTGGCCACACTGGCAATCTGCGGATAACCGCAACCGCGGGCAATGCTGCAGAAGTCGACGGACCGCGCTACTGTCGCCTGGCCACCGGTAGATTCGTGCAAGCCGTTGTCGAGCAGCACATGAGTCAGATTAGAAGGACGTTCATAACCCACTGTAGCCATGGCACCCATGCGCATCAGCGCAGCACCGTCACCGTCGATCACAAACACCCGCCGCTCGGGCTGAGCGATCGCCAGACCAAGACCCAGTGTAGAAACACAGCCCATGGATCCGACCATATACAACTGATTGTCCGTATCACCCAATGCGAAAAGCTCACGTCCGGTATAACCGGTAGAGGCAATGATCAGGTCGTTATCTCCGGCAATGTTTCGCACCGCCTCAAGCGCATCACGGCGACTGGCCTGTGCAACAGCCGGCTCAATAACGGGCCCTTCGATCGCAAGTTCCGCAGCTGAAGATTTCAGCTTCACAGGACTGACGCTACCTTTGCGCATGACAAGTGCATAAGGACGATTGGTTTCGCTCATGTAGGTTAATGCGCGATCCAGTGCCGGCTGAATCTGATCGTCTTCGACCGGAAAGAACTCCCAGGCCACCCGCATCAACTCAAGTAACTCGGTTGTGATCTGCCCCATCAACTCATGCTGCGGCTCATCCGGCGCACCACCAGGCTCGCCACGCAGGGTCGGTATCAACAGCACCGGCAACTGAAACGTATAGGTCAGGGAGGTCAGCGGACTCACCGCATTTCCCAGCCCTGAATTCTGAAACATGACAACAGCCTGTTCGCCGCCCAATCGTGCGCCCGCTCCGATGGCAACAGCTTCGCCCTCATTTGCTGCACCCACATAGCGCAGGTCGGGTGAATCAATAACGTAGTTGATAAAAGGCTTCAGATACGAACAGGGCACTCCGGTATACAGATTAAAACCGGAGTTACGGGCGGCCTCGATAAAGCTTTTCGCCTCGATCATGGCACTCTCCTCAGAAAGTTAGCGGCTCAAACATATTGCGCGCTTCAGGAAAAACTACCGGCAGCAACCAGGTCGTCAAGAGTATCTATATCAAGCCAGTGACCGGTGGTGTAAACCACACGAATCGACTCACCATCCGCCGCAAGTGCCGACAGCAGGTGATGCAGTTTGGCTTTAACGTTTGCATTGTCGTCAGCCATTGCAGCAACTTTCGCACGAAAACGCGGCAATGCGCTTTCAGACACGCGCAACAAACCTGTCCACTCACCATTCACATCGCTATCCGGAATGTCTTCGCCGGCAGCGGTCAACAAAATTCGCTGATTAAACACCTGCCGTGAATACGGCTCGGTGCAACTGACGTAGTCAGCAGCACGATTACGGTTTACTGATTCCTGCCAATTGGTGTCTACCGCAATAACAAAGTCTTCTTCAGGTTCTGCGAGCTGTTCGAGAATGTAACGCTTAAAGATCACATCACCGAAAGACACGAACAGGTCACCATCATCTTCGGTGTCCGCCTGCAAAGCTTTATTTAAAGAAACCAACTCACCGGTGTCGGCGTAATCGTCGTTATTAACGTAATTCAAGGAAGGCAGATTCATTTTTTCTGCAAGATAGCCGCGAACCACGGAAATATTTTTCATACCGGCAGCGTTATAGGCCGACACGATATGGGCGAGCAGTGGCTGCCCCTGAATATCGACCATCGCTTTCGGTTTGTTCTCTGTCAGTTCGCCCAGAGCCACGCCCCGGGTCGCCGCAAGAACAACAACTTTAGCGCTATCGCCGGTTTTGGGCAGGTAGCGCTCTTCCGCTTCCTGCAGCTCAGAGGCGCCCTGCAAACGGAAAATCTCTTTTACCGGAACCACTTTATCTTCGATGGGCAACAACGACTCTTCACGTGCCAGCGTTTCTGCCGTTTCCTGATAAGCCACAATGGCTGCGCGCAACATATGGTTAGCCCATATCGCAAGCGAGAAGCCCGCCTCGCGAAACACATCGGTAGGTGTTGAGTAATATTTCGTCGGTACGATAACCACCGGTGAACGGTCGGCCCATTCCTTTTTAAACGCCAACACTTCACTGGGGTCACGCAACGCACTGTGAATCAGAATGCCGTCTGAACCGGCTTCATGATAAGCCTCGGCTCGCTTCATCGCCTCGCTCAAGCCCCAGCCTGCAATGAATGCCTCTACACGGGTGATGATGCAAAAATCATCATCAGACTGAGCGTCCTTACCCGCCTTAATACGACTACAAAACTCATCGATGTCGGCAAGCTCCTGCTTGTTGCCATCGATAAAACTATTGGTTTTAGGAAACAACTTGTCTTCAATACAAACAGCAGCAATGTTTCGCTGCTCAAGCTTATTCACCAATCTGCGTACATTGTTGAAGTTGCCATAACCGGTATCGCCATCAAGTAGGATCGGCAGCGTCGTGGCATCAGCCATAAACTCCAGCATTTCGAGAACCTGAGTCCAACTGGCTTCATTGCTATCACGAACACCGTATTGGGCCGACATGCACAAGCCGCCCGCCCACAGAGCTTTAAACCCCGCTTCTTCGCCGATCTTTGCAGTAATGCCGTTATGCGCCTCAAGAAGGAACTCAAGGTCCGGGGAATTAAGCAGTTGCCTAAATTGTGTTGTACGTTTCATGCGCACAGTTTACCGGAGTCCGGCGCGCGGCACACTTAAAAAGACCCGTAATAAAAAAGGCTTTCTGAATAGAAAGCCTTTTAAGTGGTCGCTACACACGATAGCGGTATTCTTTGCCGTCTTCACGCTCAATATCGGGCGGGTAGCTCTTACGCTTGTCGATGTAATACTGCTCAAAGTGCTTACCCTGCGACTCTGCGTTATAAGTGTAATAAAGCACACGGCGCGACTGGTCAGTATTATTGGGGCCCGAACGGTGCGGCGCATAAGAGTCAAAGAACACGGCATCGCCGGGCTCCGCCTCAACCTTCACGTACTCCATCTCAACTGCATTATCGTCCAGTGGCACCCACTCATCGCCCAGCAGGCCCTTATTGTGGAAACCTCCGACCATTTCAAGACAGCCGTTTTCGACCGTGGTCTTATCGACAGTAATTAAGCAGGTAATATGCAAGTCTGCATAGGTTGCCCAACCGGCTTGTACATCCTGATGCGATTCAAAACCACCGCCGCCGGCCTTTTTAAAATTAATTTTGTCTTTAAACAGCACCGCAGGCTCACCAAATAGCTGGCCGCAGGCACCCTGCATCTTATCGCCGACAGCCAGAGCCATAAATTTCTCGTGATAAGGCAGCACATTCTCGATGCGGTTCAACAGGCGCTTATCGCCGGTCTCTTCAAAATACATCATCCACTTGCCAGCGGTTTCAGGCCAGTTCTCAACCTCGTTCACCCACCCGGTAATCGGTACCATTTCTTCAGGCGTAAACAAACCGGGCACGACCAAATAACCCTGCTCACGAAACTGCTTAACCTGATCTTCGGTCAACGGACCTTTAACTGCATTGTCATTCATCGTTAAATCCCAAAAAACCAACCCTTATCAAACCTGATACGAATCAACTCTTGTTGTAATTAGAATGCTCAGTCGCACTCTGTATATCCTCAGAATACTTCTGACCGTCTTCAACCATCTCACTCAAGCCGACAAGCTCCATAATCTGGCTGAAGTCGTACATATTGTCGAGCATGTTCAGCGTTGTGCCATCCGTATTTAGCACATTCAGGTAGTCAGTAGCCGCCTTAGCCACAACCCGCACCATGGCTCCGGGATAGATAATCAGGCTAAAACCCAACTCCCCCAGCTTATCTACCGGCATCAGCGGCGTCCGGCCTCCTTCGACCATATTCACTAACAGCGGGACTTTGGCCGCAAGCCGGTCTGATACCTGACGCAATTGCGCCTCATCGGCCGGTGCCTCAACGAACAGCATATCTGCGCCTGCTTCAATATAGGTCTCGGCGCGATCAAGAGCTGCATCAATGCCTTCGACAGCCAATGCATCCGTGCGCGCAACAATGACAGTATCGGCATCAACACGGGCATCA
>Ga0209692_10001788_pt1 | contig 26947 bp, 23 predicted proteins | sample tdDd472_FD_187129 | JGI IMG/M metagenome (GOLD analysis project Ga0209692, IMG submission 187129) | Marine sediment microbial communities from the Atlantic coast under amendment with organic carbon and nitrate - tdDd47.2 (SPAdes)... | ecosystem: Environmental > Aquatic > Marine > Coastal >... | reverse complement strand
ACATCAAATTTAATTTATTAAAAGGTTCGCTTTGATTTATTATATCCGATACAATAGAATCTGTAGGAGTTAAGTAACTATTCCAGCCATTTTTAAATAAAGCGTCAATTATTATTTGCTTACCGTTGCTTTCAATAAAAAAACCTGAATTTGCAATATAGGTTACATCAACTTTTTTCTGTCCAAAACATGATGTAGAAGTAATATTTAATATGAAGAAGATTAAAAAATATATTTTTCTCATAATTAGTAAAAGGTTTAATCAATTTCAACCCAAAACTAATTAATGTATACTGTGTTCTTTTAAATAATTCTGCATGCGGTAGTATAATTCGACAAGCGGGAATATTTATATTTAAATTGAAATTTTGTCGCAAATATTGCTTCTAGAACAAAAACTATTCATGATACTTAAGTACCTTTTAATAAAATATTAATGATTTATTCAATTTCATGTTGACTTTTTCCATCATCCCCCACCAGCAACCACATTCGCAAGCATCCTCACTTATAATTATTATAAATCAAGTAGCTTAATTCAAGATTTCAACCAAATACACTTCCACCAAATTAATTACAAGCGCTCCATAACAAAAACACCACACAAATCTTCACTATCATAAGTTGATCCCACCAGTTTGTTTTCCGATACCAAAAACACATCGAAACAATTGGGCAAGTAGTGAATTTCCTTATTGTTTTGTGTAGCTTTTACTTCAACACTCTCTAGTAGTACCTTTCCATTGGTAATGGTTCCTTGTACTTTTTCCTCTACCTCAATTTTATAGTTGTTTTCGACTTCTTCAGTAAAAGTAAATATTCCATTAACGAGATTATCTATTTGTTGAAATTCAACCTTTCCCTCTGATTTGCCAAATTCAAAATCCTCGTTATATGACCATCTGCCTGTGATATTCATTTTTTATTTTTTTACATTAATTTTCATATCTATACCTTTTCAGGTATAAAAACAAACATTTTATTGAGAATTATATCAGATCGTGTATAATTTATTCCAAATACTTATCTGGATCAAACGGTATATCATCGTCAGGATCTTTATCATGTGGACCAACACCTGGCGGGTTAAACATACCCCAACGGTCAATTATATAGTTCCAGTTATCAAAACCTTCAATCCAATCAATGAATAATAATCGGTATTCTTCAATTAAATTGCGAACAATCTTAAAATATTCAACATGCTCAAATCCAAAAGCTTCCAAAGAAAGATTCTGTATCATTAAGTCATTTGCAGCTTTACGAATTAAAGTTGCATTTTGCATTCTTATATCATACAAATCACCTCCCTCTGCACCTGCAACCTTAATTGTAAGCATAGCGGCATCCGACAACATATGCATCTTAATATCTTGCAAAATTTCATTATCTTCAGATATTAAATCTGTAATATTTGTCACAACTTCATATATTTCCTGACCCTTTTTATAGATTGGTAAATTTTCTATCTTCTTTTCTTCTAATTCATCATTATTTTCAAACATGATATCATTATTATAATTATTTTCCGTTACAGAAAATAATTTTTTTTTGCTCTATCAGTTGTTTTACTGCACTTTATGCAATTCTAAAAATCTGAAAATCTGAAAAAGTGTAAAATAGTTGTAAATAATTTGAAATATTCTTCAACTGGTAATAAATATTTATTACTGCCAAAGCAGTAAATATACGAATTATCATCTGATTTCTTCCAAATTTTAATTAAAAACACACATTCTTACTGCCTAAACAGTAATTTTTGTTGGTTTTAACATAAATTAATTGGATAATTTAATAAAAACACCTATTTTTACTGCCTAAACAGTAATTTAACATGAATTACATACAACATCTAGCGGATATTGTCAAATATCACAGAAAAAAGGCTGGACTAAGTCAAAAATCATTAGCTGATGTGGCTGGTGTTGGTAAAACCGTTGTATTTGATATTGAAAAAGGAAAAGAAACAGTCCAGTTTAAATCAATTAAGAGTGTGCTAAAAGCATTAAATATTAGTATAGAACTTAATAGTCCATTAATGGATAAATATAACACAGAACATGAAAACAGCTAAGGTATTTATGCATAATAAGCTGGCTGGTTATTTAACCGAGGTTGAAAGAAATAAGAAGTATAAGTTCGTCTATGATGATAATTACAAAGGTGAACCGATCTCATTAACTATGCCTGTTGAGTTTAAAGAATTCAATTTTAATTCTTTTCCACCTTTTTTTGATGGACTATTACCTGAAGGTATACAGCTAGATGGTCTATTGAGATTTAAAAAAATAGATAAAGATGATTATTTCAGCCAATTAATTGCTGCTGGAGCAGATTTAGTTGGTGCAGTAAGTGTGGAGGAAATGCCATGAACAAATGTCCTATTACATATGAAAACTGTGAAGGTAAATACTCTCAAAACGGCTTAAAATATATTTCACGTAATCTTACAGACCTAAAAGATTTAAACTACTCAGCTGAAGAGCAACGACATGAAGCTGCTAAACGTGCAACTAAAATGTCAATACAAGGTGTACAACCTAAATTGAGTGCTATTTTAAATAATCAGCAATCCAAATTTGAAATTGTAGATATTAAAGGAAAATATATAATAAAACCACAGCATCATGCATACCCACAATTACCAGAGAACGAGGATTTAACAATGAAAATGGCATCAAAATGCGGAATTAATACGCCAATACATGGAATGGTGTATTCTAAAGATGGTACCCTATCCTATTTTATAAAAAGATATGATAGAATAGGTAAAAATAATAAGCTACATGTTGAAGATTTTGCACAATTAGCCGGTGAAAAAAGAGACACAAAATATGAATATTCAGTTGAAAAACTAATTAAGTTAATTGATGAAAACTGCACATTCCCACAAATCGAAAAAATAAAGTTCTTTAAACGTTTTTTATTCAATTTTTTAGTTGGAAATGAAGACATGCATCTTAAAAATTATTCGATCATTTCTCAAAATGATAAGATAGAATTATGTCCTGCATATGATTTTTTAAATTCAAGTATCATTCTTGGAAAAGATGTTGAAGAAACTGCTTTAACATTGAAAGGAAAAAAGAAAAATATGACTAAAAATATTCTTATAGATTATTTGGGATTAGAAAGATTAAAACTTAACCAAACGGTGATTGATAAAACACTTAAAGAATTACAAGCCACAAAATCTTCATGGTTTGAGCTAATTCATAATTCATTTTTAAGCCAAGCTCTAAAAGATGATTATAAAGAATTATTAGAAAAAAGGATACAACTAATTGAACTATAAAACATAGAATTAAAAAGTCACGTTTTTACGGATATAAACGTGACTTTTTTTACTAAATGAGATAAGATTTAATTATTTGAATAGGATTAAAATTTAAAGACGACTTTCATGCAAATATGCAATTTTAGTACAGTTAATTTAATGTGTTGATTTATTGACACTTACATCTATTTTCCGATACATAAAATATTCCTAGCTGATTATCTTACACTTAACAACAGCGAGGTACAAATAAGATACAATTATTACAATATTACATATCTTTTATTGAATGATTCTAGAGCAATGAATATTTTAATTATAAATATACTCATCACATCACTCTACTTACTATATTGCTTACATCATTGTTGTACCCAACTGAAACATTGGTAAGTACATCGCAATTAGAATTATTCCTACTAATATACCAACAAATATAATCATAACGGGTTCCAAAATACTACTTAGCATTCCAATTCTATGTTCTAATTCATGAGAATATTGATCGTTAAGCTTAGCAAATACTGTATCTAATTGATTTATCTCTTCTGCAATTTTGGTAAGAGTTACCGTACGTTTATCGAAAATAGGAAACTGTTCCATACTTTTATATAACGCCATACCATGCAAAACATCATTTTCAATTATCGTAAGAGCTTGCTGATAAGGATAAAATGAGATCATATTTTTTATTAAGTGTATCGCCCTTAACATTGGTGTCTTTGAACCTATTAATAATGCCATAGACTGGCAAAATTGTGCCAAATATATTTTCTTTATAAGTATTCCGGCCACTGGAATTCTTAAAAGTAACTTAGATGAATAATTCCGATACCAATTCTTTTTGCGAATAAAATAAAGTGATAATACTATTAATAAGATTACGAGAAATATTAAGCCTATATAATTAGAAAAAAAGTTTGATAATTTAATAATCGATTTTGTCAAACCTGGTAAATCTCCTTTGAATCGTTTAAATACATCAACAAACATAGGAACAACAAAATTCATCATAAAAACTACTGATCCTATAGCCATAAATAAAACCAATAAAGGATAAGTAAGAGCACTTGTAAATTGTTTTTTTTGCTTAATTTTTTTCGTGTAATAAACTGTTAGATCTTTTAATACATTAGTTATCTTTCCACTTTCTTCACCTATTCGAATACTAAAATATTCGTAAGGAGTAAACTGTCCAGACTGCTCCATTGCTTCTGAAAGACTCGAGCCTTCCAAAATAACTGACATTAAATTTTGAAAAATCTCAGTATCTTTCTTTTTTGTTTGTTCAGCAACAATAATTTCCATTGCTGTACGAACATCTGTCCCTGAAGTTAGAAGAATGCTTAACTCTGAATAGAATTGCTCTTTTTTTTGATCTTTTAAGCCTTTCTTTCCGAACGAGATGTCTTTATTCAAAAATTCAAAAACTTGCTTTAAATCGCTGTTTTTTGCTTTTTTAAAATTATTACTCTTTTTTATTTCTGCTAAATTAAGGCTCATTTTCAAACAAAATATTGTTTATATTATTATCATTGTTATAATCCTTATAAAAGGTTAATGGCAATATGTTTTTATAAAATTTTATATTAAATGTAAACTTAGTTATCTTATTGGAATTAGCATTTTTTAAAACATATTCCAGATCTATAACTTCAAATTTAAATGTATCAACCATTTCTTGATATTTCCTTAAAATTCCAAAATCGGTAAATTCATAATAGCATCTATTATTTCGACCTTGGAAATATAATTCATTAACTGAATATTCAACATTTTCATATCTCTCAAAATCTGTACTTAATACCGATTTTAGCTGTAATAATTCCGTATTCCTATTATAATTCTTTTCAATACTCCGATTCGTATGTACTAACTGAAAATACAAACTTATCGCAATTATAATAATTACACTTGTAATCATAAGTGCAATAATTAATTCAATAATAGTATATGCTTCAATCTTCTTCAATCTTTTTCGATGATTATTAGTTTGTTTTGTTCAAATAATTTATGATTTTTAAAATCAAAAGCTGTAATATTTAACTGAAATAACTCATCGTTTTTATGATATTCAGTAACAATTCTTTTTATTATAACATTTCCAAAATTATAATCAGAATCAAAATATTGTTTCTCAGATATAGTTTTAACTAAAATATCACTAGCAAGAAAATAAGCTTTTGTTTTTATAGCATTATTGCTGTTTTTACTTATATTTAAAAAGATTAAAAATGCCATTGAAAATACTATTGTAATTATTAGCATCGCAACAATTGTTTCAACTAGAGTCGAAGCCCTAACTTTTCCAATTTTATTCAATTTAACTATTCCACCCATTTAATAATCTTTTCATTTACAGGTTCCCCAACAAGATTAACTCCAATAAAATCAGAAGGGAGTTTTGAATAATCTACGGTAGCATTTAACAAATGATTCTCGTATAAAGATGCTGTAGTTTTTAAAGTAAAACCTTCACAATATAAACTTCCTAAAATAGAACCCTTGAGCTGTACAAATCCATTACAATAAACTGTCCCATATATTTTTGCTAATTCTTCAATATTTAACTTTAAGGATGTTTTTTCATTAGTAGTTATTACATAAAGTAACATTCCTCCTGCTAATATTGAGCTTTTACCAAAAGTAATTGATCCTTTCACTTCATCTTTAGATTTTAACAAACCTAAAAAGCTCGGATACTCAAACTTACACGAATTACCTACTTGAATACTTTCTGATGCAATTACTTGAACCTGACCTGAAAAACCGTCTTCAAAAAATACAGTTGGCGCTATAATAATCACATCCTTCAAATCACAATCAGCACCAATACTAATCTCATTGTCAAATTTTAAGATAATATTTCCTTCTGCATTAAGCTGACTAAGTCTGGCTACTTGATCGGAATAAATAATTAGTGGTTTACTATTAAACGAATTAAACAATTTGCTTCTTGCTATACTTGCATCTAATTGAATAACACTATCTTGTTTGCTAATGTTTTTATTTATAAGCTCCTCAAGATATTTAATTTTTTCAGGATTAAGTGCTGGTAATTCACTATTACTTTGTTGAATAGTCCCATAAACCAACTTATCATTCTGATACCCCTGACCTTCGATATATGCTCTTTTAATCCCAAGTTTTGGCAGATAACAACTTCCTTTTAAAAGGGTATTCCCACTTATAGACAAATATTTTCTTTTATCGGAAAGATATAAAGCTATATCCTCTTTTTTACCAAGATGATCACCTAACAATGCTATCTTTTCGGCTTTATATGATCGCCTTTGTGATTTGGCAAAAATCAAATCATATACTCCCCAATGCTTTTTATTTAACTGAACAAGATCATAATCATTACCGAATAAGCTTATTTCTTCTGTTGCATTATAAGCTACAAGTTCAGGATTTTTACAAACCAAGTTAATGCCTGATTTAACATTTGCTAAAACCTGTTCTTGAATTACTTGACGATCAATATATGAGTTATGGATATAGGTGTAAAGAATAAGCATGCTAATAAGCGCTACTACAACAAAAGATATAAACAAAGCATAGTATAAAGCACCAGCTCTTAGTTTAGAAAAAAGCTTAATTTGTTTCAGTACTTTCAATTTCATTTTTTGTAGAATCTACTGGTTCCGATTCTTTTTCTTTAAAAATTCTTTGAAAAATGGACTTATCATTAGAATTAACTTCTTTACCATTTTTGAAATTCTTGGTTTCTAATAGTTCTCCAGATTCTGAAAAAATCTTTTGCTCGCCATGAAGCAAGCCATTTTCCCAACTTTCCACTTTTAATAACTCACCCGACAAATTCCAACTTTTCCATTTGCCATTTTTTAATCCATAATTAAATTGTCCTTGTTGAATTAATAAACCTTCCTTATTGCAAACCGAATAAGTCCCATGTAATAAATTTCCATTTATTCCTCCACGATTATAAATAATTCTATTGTTATTGTAACAATAGAATTTTAACTCATCGTTAATTTCAATATTTTTCTTTTGATTTAATATCTTAGCTTTTATTACAGATTCATCGCCGTTTATTAAAACAGTTCGTGTATTTGTATCAAATGTATCATCTTGACCATTACATATCATTACAAAAAAACTGAGTATAAAAAGACTTAATATTAGCTTTCTCATTTTTTCAAAGATTTTTCCTCATTTTTATAAACTACTAAAAGCGAATCACCATAAAATTCTTTAATAAATATTTGATCAATTGTATCGCCAACGTATGCTAAGTAATTCTTACTTTTCACCTCAAGTAATATGGTATGCTTTGCTTTACTTCCCTCAATAAAACCGCTATACTTTACTTCCGGCCATCTTGTACGTGAAACGCTGGTCCTTCTTCTACGAAGATTTGATTTTGTATTCGATTTCGCTTGAGATTTTTGGTTTTCTATAATTCCCACTGTACTTTTAGTACCTTTTGAACTTAAAAATGGATCCCGGTAATTGGCAATTAATTTATAAGTTTCTTTTTCAGAAGTTTCTATTTTGTTTTTTACAGGTTTTACTGTTTGCTTAATATTTTCAGGCGTAACTTTTCCTTCGAAGAATAAGCGATAAACGATTAATCCCCAAACTATAATAACTACAGGAAATAAGATATATGTTAGTTTCTTATTTTTCATTTTTTACCGTAAATCTTCTAAAATCTGTAAAAGCACTTTCGTTACCAGCTGCATCAATTGATCTTATTTTCCAATAATATTTCTCTGAATTTCCAGCTGGCACACTAAAACTTGTTGTATATGATAAATCTAAATCTCCAATCTCCCTTATTATACCGGTATTAAAAGTAGAATCCGTACCAATAACAATTTCTTCTAATACCGCTGAACCAGAATCAGAATTTCTGGTCCAGTTAAAAGTAACAGAATTGTCTGTTATAGTTTCTCCATGATCAGGGCTCGTTTGATTTGGAATATCAGGAACCACTCGATCAATAGTTATTTCTCTCTTTGAGTATTGCGATGACGAATTTCCATTTGTAGCCATAATTCCCCAAATATAGGTTCCATCATCAGTAAACTCATGATTATACGTTGTTAAGTTATTGGTTTCGTTCAGTAATTCACCTTCACCATTATCCCAACTACCTTTTCTAATTTTAATTGTATAATCTGTTGCATTATAAACTTGTTCCCAACTAAAATCTATATTAGTATCTTTTGTTGCCATAAAATCAGCAGGTGATGAAAGCAATACATTGGCTCCACTCAAATTCAAAGAACTATCTACTTTTAAAGAATAAGTCGTAAATGGTGTCTCGCTTGCACCATTAAATGCTTTTACCCGCCATTCGAAATCTCCAGGATATAATTGCACTTCGAACTTAGTATTCGTAATATTAGTATCTAACACCAATTTCTCGATTGTATTAAAATCCGGACTTACAATTTGTAAGTTGTATTTTGAGGCTCCATCAACTTCATCCCACCAAAATGTAAATGATGAGTTACTTGTTTTCAAGGCATCGGAAGGAGCAATTAATGTAACAGTTTTATCGTCGAGCTCTTCCTCAAAAAAATCATCACAGCTAAGAAATAATGCAACAATAATTAATATGAAATAAACTAATTTATTCATCTTTTATCATTTTAATATTTTGAACGTAAATCTCAAGCAATAACTCAAGTTTTTTTGTTTTATAATTCTTTTCGGTATAAAAATTTAATGATGAAACTTTTCCATAAGAAAAATCTTTCTCGATACCGTAAGCAAGTTTCAGTAGTTTCTTAAAACTACCCTCAACAGTTATTTTACAAGTTTCAGTAATATAATCTTGTTGTGTATAGGTATGTATTCCAGGATATTCCTTTAGCACAAGCTTATTTGATTTACAATATTTACTTATTTTTTCAATAATAAGCTCTTCGAAATTAATTTGATCTATGTTTTTTTCTCCAACACGATTATCAATTTCATGTAACTTCGATTTTATTACAGCCATTTGTTGAGGTGCATTCTGTAATTTACTCAACTGCATTTCATGTTGATTACATTGCTTTTTCAGATCAATAGTACGGTTAATAGCTAGTTTAAAAACCAGAAAAAGAAATAATATAAATCCTATTCCTAGGCAAATTAATTTAATACGATATGTTAGATTTTTAAACATACTATTCTATATCTATTTCCAGTTCAAAAATTGCAGGCACACTAGCAAGTTCCTGATTATATTCTAATATATCAACATTCTCAATCCATTCAAGTTTCTTAAGTTTCTTTAACCAGTTATTTAAAATAATACTCTGACTAACAGAACCTGAAATGCGGATTTTATTCATAGAAAATCCGAGTATCTTTTCCTCTTTAATCTTTGTATTTAATGGATTTATTTCCATTCCCGAAAGAGTAATATTTTTAGGCATTGAGTATGCTATTCGATCGGCATAATAAGACAAACGCGATGCATCCAAAAAACCTGTATTTACAAAATACTGCTCCTTAATTAAGTATTCATCTTTTAAGCTCTCAAGCTTCTTTAACAATTCTTTATTCTGATTATAGGAAAAAGTAAGCTGGTTTAATTTTGAATTGTATGTATTGAAAAAGAAGAAATTAATCATTAACAAAGTAAAAAAGAAAGCCAGTGAAAACCATCCTGCTTTTACAAATCCTCTTTTATATAAATACTCCTTTTTTGATTCTTCTACAGTTTCAATTAATTCGGAATCAGAATCTGACAAATAAAACCCAAGTGCTGTTGAATAAGCTAATATACTCTCAGAAGTAACTTCATCGTCACCAATTTGCACGTAATTTAATTTAGGCTCGGCAAGCTTAATTATACTTTCTATTAATCCTGCCTCTTGGCTAATCTCATATTTTTGAGTGCAATATAAACTCTCATTTATGATTCCTTGCAAATTATTAACAGCCAAAGGACCAACATACAGATTATAAACCTGCATTCCTATTTGCTTTAATTTATCTAAAATAGCATTAAGAACTTCCTTTCGAATTGCCGAAATAACTATCTTATTATCATTAGCCGGAACACTTTGCAAATAGAAATCTTCTTCTTTTGCATTTGGAAGTATATGATGAATCAACTTTTGATTCTTAACTTGTTCTGAAATTCTAAAGAGAACTCCTTTACCATCAACAGATAATATTACAGGTAACGATTTTAAATCATCATCATTTAACTGATCAATAGATGTTATTTCATCAAACAATTTTTCTATTAATATCTTTCCCTTCTTCTGACTCAAAAGAACACAATTAAGGTCAATTTGTCCATCGGAATTAATAAAATAATCGATCCCAAGAACTTTCGTTCCTTTTACAAAATTGCTATTTAAGATATTCTGAATCACTTAGCCTATAATTGTTGGTTTGATTAAAACGTTAAGCTTTGCTTTTGAGTTTGATTTAGTTTTTGAGCTAAACAACCATTTCAAGATTGGAATTCTTGCTAATAAAGGAACTCCGGAACCAAATTCTGTAATTTCATCTTTTTCTAAACCTCCAAGTAACACAACCTCTTCATTTTTTACACGAATTGTTGATACAAACTCTTTGTTTCTTTTATTTGGTGGTGCACCATCACCTAAAGATGCTGTTAAATCAAAATCAGATTGCTTAACACTTACCTCCAGAGTTATCTGATTATCACCTGAAACAACAGGACGAATATTAATTTCCAAATTAGCATCAACAGATTTATATTCATAAGATTGTATCTGACTAGTTGTAAGTGTTCCTTGATAAGTATTTCTTTCTTCTTTGTAATATTTTGTTTCACCAATCTTTAAATTGGCCTTATGTCCATTTATTGTTGATAATTTTGGTGTGCTTTTTATATCCAAAACTCCTAAACCTTCCAGAGCTTTAAGTGTTACATAAAAATTAGGTGTTACGTTTCCCAGATTTACAAATCCAAATCCATCGAATTTATTTATTACACTATTTACAGATTCTGAACTCAAAGTCATATCGATAGAAGGAAAAACTTGCCCTTCTGTTGTTTTAGGCGCATCTCCCAAATGTGCATTAATTCCTGTTTCAAGATTATGCGAATTGGTAACATCAACAATAATTATCTCGATTAGGATTACCGGAACGGGTTTATCTATTAAAACTATGAAATTCTCTACTTCGCGAATTTTATTCGATGCTCCGGATAAAAAAACACTGTTCAACTCGACAAACTCTTTTACCTCAATATTTTCAACCATTTCCTTGGGTAGAATATGAATAATGGAATCTACCGTTCTATGCTTTAATTGAACAACCCGATATTCATTCAGCTCACTAATACTTTTCCCACCAATAATATATACATTGTTCAGGTTCTTGTAAGTATAATCAGAACCACTTAAAATATAATCTAGAAAGTCTTCGAAACTAATTCCTGTAACATTTAATGAGATGCTTCCTTTTAACTCCGATGCAATAAAATAATTTATTCCTAATTGACCGGCAATTAACTCTATTAAATCAAGCTTTTGTGCATTATTAGCATAAATACTGATACTATCGATTCTATCAGTTGAAACCTGAATTCCCTTTTTTCGAAAAGATTCCAAATTTACTTGTTTACCTCTATTGTAATTACTTATTGAAAGTTGCTCTTGATTACCCTCCTTTGGCAAAGCTTTTATCACAAAAATACCATCTTTCGTTTTTTCGGACAGCAAACCATTGGTAAATGCCAGTTTTTCGATGGCTTTATCGAAAGGCATATTTTGTATATATCCTTTTATTCGATGTGAATCTAATCCTGGAGAAAGTATAATATTGAATCCTGTAACACGAATAATTTCACGAACTGCTGAACTGATTGCTTCGTTATCGTAATCGATGGTTACCAGATTATTCTCCTGATTATAAATTACTCTATTTGTTTTTGTTTGTACAACTTCTCCCGATCCCTTTATGGTAATAATATTACCAATAAAATTGATATCCAGTTTAAACTGATCGTGTAAGAACAATAATATATCGGCAACCTGAACATCCGAGAAATTATTGGTTACATTAATTTGCAATGCTGGATCGACATCGATGTTTACGCCTGAGTTATTTGCAACTCCTCTCAAAAATTCTTGAATAGAAACATTGCCAACCGAAATATTTACTTTTTCGTTTAGTTTTGGAACTTCAATGCGTTTTTGTTCTATAATTTGTTGAAAGGTTTTGGTAGTATCTTGTGCATATATTCCTTTTGCAATAAACAAAAGAACTACAAGCACAAATAGTGATTTAAACCAATTACTGATTTTATTTTTCAATTCTTGTATATTTTTCGGTTAATAACAACACTGTTCCTAGAAAGAAACATCAAATTTATACTTTTTATTCAAAACAGAAAATGAATTAATCTCTATGTGTTGAAAAATTAATTATTAGACTTAGAATAAACACTTCTATACCTATTTATTTTTATTTATATACTTTCGTCTTTTTTAATTCTACATCAATGACAAAGACGAAACGCTGTTATCATCCTTATATTCCATTACTTTATAAATTAAATATTCTTGAAAACGACTTTACCTGTCAAGTTCCAAGTAGTACTTTACATGAATGGAAAAACAGAGATTTTGATTCTTCTTTTGGTGCCGATCTAGTATTAAAACATTTTCCTTCGATGGATTTAATACAGGATTATATTTCTAAACGAAAATTTGCCAGAATAATAAATGCAAGCTACCGGATTTATAATGTATATTCGAATATTTATAGCACTATTAAAATTAATCGATCGCAAATTGAAAAATATCAAAAACAAATTGTTTGTTCTATTGAAATTATAAAAGAAACCATAGGTTTTGATAAAGCCCTGAGAGCTTTTCATCTTTCCCATCAACAATTTTATCGATGGAAAAATAAAGTAAACTGTAAAGTAAATGAAAGCTTTCTTTGCCGAAAAAGACATCCTTTACAACTATCATCGAAAGAAATAAAAACAATCAAATCATATCTATTTAATAGTAGTTTTATTTATTGGCCATTATCGTCTATCTATTATAAAATGCTACGTAATAAAGATGCTTTTATGAGTCTGACAACATTTTATAAATATGCCAAGATACTAGGTTTTAAGAAACAAAAACCCCATTGTAGAAATAAAAAATATTCACTTGGTATTCGTGCGAACAAACCTTTTGAAATACTACATGCTGATGTTACCATTTTTAAACCTTTAGATCATACTAAAGTTTATATTTATTTTATTGTTGATAATTACTCCAGGGATATTCTTGGGTGGAAAGCTTCTTTAAAACTTAGTGCAAAAATATCATTTGATAACCTACATGAAGTTTACAAGAAATATAATTTAACAAACAAACCCGATACTATACTTATGACCGACGATGGTTCTGAAAATAAAGCTGAAGTTGATGAATATATTAGCAGCATAAATATGCAACGATTAATTGCACAAAAAGATATTATATTCTCTAATAGTATTGTTGAATCTGTTTTTTATAAATTTAAATACCAATTTCTTTTTACTAAAAACCTTACTAATTTTCACGATACATTAAGGTATCTAGAAAAAGCAGTTCCTGAATATAGCTACAGACCTCACGCTTCTTTATTTGGATTAACCCCTAATGAAGTTTGTAATGGAGCAATACCCAATAAAAAATTGTTTAATGTACAAAAACAACTTGCTAAAAAAACACGAATTATTGAAAACAAGCAATGTAAAGAATGTGATTAATCTGTAAAAATAGGAATCTTCTCGTTATAGAGAATAAATAATTGTTCATCTATCGATAAGCTTTGGATGACAACCTTCATTATTGCAACATATAAAATATATTGCCCTTAACCGCAAAAAGCAAACTCAAAATCATAAAGTGTTTGTCTCTGAAAAATTTAATTCACAAATATTTCACAAATTATTCTAAATCCTTATTTTTGTAATGTTTCCGGATATTCGGAAATAAAATTTCGATAACAAATGTTATGGGCTAGGCTGGTGGGGCTATATGCATTCTAAGTATTAGTCTCTGAAAAATTTAATTCATAATTATTTCACAAATTATCCTAAAACCTTATTTTTGTAATGTTTCCGGATATTCGGAAATAAAATTTTGAAAACAAATGTTATGGGCTCTGCTAAACAAGCTTATAAGTAATATTCTTATTCTTTCCATGAAAAATATTCAACCCTTAAATGAAAATGATATTATCTTAATAAAGAAGAATATCAAACAAAATTATAAATCAACTATCTTAGCAGCCTTTATTTGCCTAACAATGACTTCATTATTGTATTTATTTTCTAAACAAAGTTCTTTATCAAATTGGCATATAAAACATATACACATCTATTTTTTTACCATGAGCATAATTCTAATTACTCTTACCTCAAAGTTGATTAACAACAAATATTATCTTGACTTAAGTTCAAATAAAAAACATAATAAAATTTGTGTTGTTACTAACAAGTCGGATAAAGAACATATTAAAAGAGTTGGTAATACATTTACAGAAGTACCCTATTTAAAAGAATACTACCTTTTCTCTAACAAAGAAAAATATACGGTTAATAAGGAACTGTATTCCGATACAAATCTTCAAGATAAAATTTGCATCTCACATAGCAGTAATAGCAAAACAATACTAAACATATCAAAATATGAAACTGAAAGAAAATGAACATCTATTTAATCCCACAGGAAAGAATGACATAAAATATATCATACTTACTTTAACAATCACATCTGCTTTATCTATATTATCAGGATTACTGCTCTTTTTTTTACATTTAAATAACAAATTATACATTGACATTTTCTTTATTCTTACAAATATTCTTACCATTGGAGTATTTATGCTTTGTGTTAACGAATTACATAAAATCAACCCCTTTTTATTTATAACTCTCGGAAAAAAAATATCATTTATTCTTATTTTAAAGTGGATTATTGTAAGCATTTTCTTATTTGTACTCGCTTTTATAATTTTAACGACCCTTAGCGAAACAAAATTCACCATTAATTCAAACATAACAATATTACCCTTAATATCAGGCATATTATACTTTATAGTAATTGTATTTAAAGAAGAGATAATATTTAGGGGATACTTACTACAAGAAACTAGCCTTTATGCAAAAAAAATAGTTAGCATTATTATTATTGCTGTGCTTTTTACTCTTTATCATATTTTTAGATCAGGCATATACGGTTTAATAGTAATCTTTTTGTGGGGTCTCATTTATGGTTGGATAACTTTTACATTTAAAAGGCTAGAATATGTTATCGCAATTCATTTTGGAATAAATATAATGACTTGGGCTACCGAAAATATGTTAGAAGCTGACTTTAACAAAATATTTTACTTCAAACTAAATATATTATGCTTAGTTTTTCTTTCAATCATCACGCTTATTATAAAAAAAAGAACTAGCTTAAAAAATAAACTAGCCCTTTAATTTTATGAGATTAAAAATATAGAATAACTATCTTAAGTTCATCATTCACCATAAATAATCGAGTCCAATAATTGTGTCTGATAGTAATCAGTTGAGTCTATATCTCCGCGTATACCATAACCTATCATAGTACCCCAGAAGCTTCCTGCTCCACCATCTTGTATAAATCCTTGAGAATCACCAATACCATAATTCCAATGATAATTCTTTATAGCATTAGTCATATAACCTTGATAATATGGATTTATATTTAGCTTATTTTTCAATTTAGTTATTTCCTTTTGTAATTCTTTATTACGCTGTTTATACATTGTCATTTTCTGCTCATGCGTAATTGATTTTCTGTCTCGAACAACAAGCACACCATTATCTAAGCGCTCTATATGACCACTTGGTTCAGTTGCCTGATTTTGATTCCCTGTACTTTGTTCATCTCTTGAATTAAGATATATTTTTTTACCTCCAATAACTGTTGCTTCACTCATTACTCCATTTTTCCCTTTACCAGAGTATGTTCCATCAAAATTAACTTGTGCAGTCGCATAACTATAAACGCCTTTTTTATCTGAAAAGAACTTTATGCTAGATGATTCTCCAAGCAAATTATTTAAAAAATCTGCAGCTTCCTTACCTGTTGTGAGATCATTATTACTAACCCAAACTCCATTAATTTCGGTACAGTGAGCTTGAAATCCAGGAGTAGGCATCCCACCACCACCAGTACTATGATTCCTAAAATACATATCATTACCATCACCTAAAGCCGCTGCATATTCTGCCCAATTAAAATCACTTACTTCCACTGGCCTCCTCTTTTTCATTCCATTAGGATCAGTATAATTTACAGGATTATTTGCACAGTAATTATATGGTGTATTGGTAATTTCAGTTTCTGCTAATGGGTCTACGTTAAACCACATGCCCAGTTGCGGGTCGTAGTTTCGTGCTCCGAAATCATACCAATTTAGGTTTACCCCATTAAAGACTTCTTTTTGTAAGTCTTTACCACTAAACATTCTTGTATTTGAAGCTTTTTGTTTACCTAAACCTGTAATTCGCATACCAAATGGATAGTAGTGGTTTTCTTCTAAGGATTCTGCTTCGTTATTCTCACCCTCCTTAAACACAACTCGAACACTTCCTAAATGATCTTTTAGAAAATATTCGTAACTATAGGTATTATTTGCATTGTCTAATTCCACTTGTCCTACTTCAGTTGCTATTTGTGCTAATTCTTCACCAAGATAAACAAATCCGCCCACAAAATTATAAATAATTGTATCATTTCCTGTGCTAACTACTTCTTTTCTTAATTTATTACCTGCAGCATCATAAGTAAATAGAATATAGTTGTCGGGATCAAATTTAACTAGCTCAGGTAAATTAAGATGATTATATTCAATAGTCTGCAATTGCTTATTTGCATCAGCAATCATATTTCCATTCTTATCGTAATTATACTCATCGTCCAGAGACTGTATTTTATCCGGGAAATGAATTTCGTGCTTAACATCTGGGGAGTTAACAGCATCATTTACTTTGATTAATTGATTACCATTATACTCGTATGTGAGATCGTCGATTAATCCAAAAACAGGAACTTCAGGATTGGTAATATCATCAATAAGCCCAGAGCGTTTTAATGTGTTTATTTTTCCATTAGCTGTATAGCTTAAAGAAACATCGTACCTACTTGTATCGGCATCTAAATTATCTCCTGCAGAGTAATGCGCAGATGTTAACCTATAATGATCATCGTATTCGTATGAATAAGCACGTTTTTGTGGATTATCATCAAATGCATTCCATTCAATAGCTGAAATCATTCCATTGTTTAAGCCCTCGCTAACACGTCCGTTTTCCTGCGTAATTTGATCGTTGTAATACATTCGCATAGCAAATAAATCATTATCGTCTCCCTGATCGTTTGGATCATTGATATCGGTTAACCAACCACGAATATTGTACTTATAATCGATGGTTTGTAAGAAACTTTCATCTGCAGTTTCATGTAATTTTTTAGCAACAACCTGTCCGAGCTTATTGTATTCCATTTCAAGCATTTTTACTCGCCCGTTAACTGTATCAGCTTCAATTTCTTGTTCTACGGATTTTAAACGATTTGCATGATCGTAATTGTAATACTTACTTACCTGCTCAATATAATCCTCGGGCATTGTGTGTTCAACAACCTGCTCGGTTACTTGTCCCATAAAGTTGTAGGTCATATTTACGATATCAACTTTTTCGAAAATATTATCTGAATGCTTTTGTATAACTCTATTATATTTGTCATAATACACAACGGTTTCCATGTAATTAGGCGTTACAGAACCATCCATAATTTTAACTTTGGACATTGTCAACCTTCCCTTTGCATACTTATAACATGAAGTATCAATTTCGTTATTAGCGTTTATATAATGTTTTGTATTATTGAATGGATCTATTGGGTTTTCACTAGGTAGAAAATCAGCACCAAGTTCAGGATAGAAATCATAAACATTTATAATATGTATATCATTATTAACCTGAGGAAAGACATTATTAGAATACGATTGTTCAACATTATAGGTCTCAAATAAACATTCTTGAGTAATTAAAACATCTTGCAACTGCTCCCTTGTTAATTGATCATTATCTGTATAAATTCCCGAATAAGCTACACGCCCATATTCATCGTATTTAATAAAACTCCATTGATTATGTTCTCTGAGGTTTCCATTACGTGATAATACCGGGCGATTAACTTTATCATAAACATATTCGATTTTTTCAATTCCAGGAATATATTTTTCCACTAACAAACTTCGTTCTCCATATATATATACAAAGCAATATTGCTTAACTAATGGTTTACTAGTATTAATTACAATGGTTTTAGGGGCTGTCATATTTTCCACAAATTCTGGTGGTAAAACATAATTTAACCTACCATAAATATCATAGATGTAATAAGTACGTAATCCTTCCTGATCTTTTAAAATAAGTTTTCCATTCTGATTAACAAAAGTAGTTACACTTTTTCCATTTTCGTCTATTATAACATTTTTAAATAATTTCCCAGGTTCATACAAACCAACGCCCTCATATTCAATTCCGGAAATATTCTTAAATAATATCACATTATCATTTTCATCGTTCGTTAAATATTCACTTCTAACTGTTGAACCAGAATTATCAGATTTAATTTGCCACAAATCCCCAACTGAGGATGATTCTATTACTCTGCTTAAAGGAGAATCATCGAATTTAACTGTCGTAAAAGGAGAATTATCATCTACAATTTTATCAGAACTACCATTGTTGTAATAATTGATTTGTGTGGTTCTTACATCCTCTAAATACTTACCTTCAGTTCTATGCGTAAAAGGTAGGAAACTACTATCTGCTCTACCAAATTCATCATAACTATAAAACTGCACCATCGATTCGCCAAAATCTCCTGTACCGGATACCTGTGATTGAATCGCTCTTCCTAAACCATCAAGGTATTGCACCTCATCTACAACCTGATCCGTTGTCATATAATCAAATTCAGCCAAATGCTTTACAGGTACCTTTGGTGTAATTTTCCTGGAATAATTTAGCTCATTTGATCTTGTATCATTATTCTCACGCTTAACCAGTTCTTTTACATAAACATCTACAGTTCTTCCATAGCTTTCACAACCAGTTGTTGTATTGTAAGTTTTTATTATATATGTTTTATTTTCATAAATAACAGGATTGTAACTGTTGCCACTTGCAATAAAATCGCCACCTGCAGAATACCAATTTACTTGATTTCCATTACTCCCATGTTCCGCTGAGAGATTCACTTCACCAGGTCCAATTCTGTCATTCGCTATAACATTTATAGGATTTGCCGGTATTGGATTTACAACAATACTTACGTTACTTGGCATTTGCTTTGAATATCCAGAAGAGATAAAATTTGCTATTACTGTATATGTTCCTTCTAGTAATTGTTCTCCAAAATCTAATGCAGATCCAGTTCCTGCTTTAGCAGTTCCTGTATTAATACCATTTCGCTTTAATTGATAACTTACACCAGTTTGCGAATCACTTAATCCAACATGATGTCCCTCACCACCAACACAATAAGATCCTCCTCCTGTTACAGTATATTCAACAATATCGCTCACAGTAATATACATTTGTTGGTATGCACTTGAACCTCCAATGTTATTTGCTTTTACTTTTAAATAACCCGAAACATTTCCCAAAGTAATATGAATGTTACCTGTTCCTGCTCCACTAATGTAGCTAGAACCTGAAGGTAAAATCCATGTGTAACTTGTAGCTCCACTTACAGCACTAACCGAAAAATATGAACTTTCATTTGCATCAAAATTACTACCTCCGATAATTGCAGATGGAGTATTAGGAGGGGCTACTTTGGCCTGATCTATTTGAATTTGATAATCTTCTATTGTAACGTATCCTGTTCTTGCCGAACCACTATTTTCTGATACTGAAATGGTAACACTCTGCTGATCTGGTGCAAGAGAAGTGCTTATCCACGTTTGATCATCTGAAACTGAGATATTACAACCAAATGCAACTGATATTTGTAAAGTTTTAGGTCCTTCATCAGAGTCAAAGCTTAATTGGGGTGTAGGTAACTCCAATAAACATTGAGCAGGAGGTCGTATCCTCATTGTCTCGACTGGTTCCATTTGAATCTGAGTAACTCCAGAACCCTGATCTGTTTGCGAATAAGTTGTATTTATCCCTATAAGGATAAAATATATTAATAAACTTATTATAACTTTTATTTTTTTATATGGTAACATAATATAAACTTTCTTGAAATAATACAATGATTTACAATGCTGAATCAACAACTATATTCCAGCTGTTCGTATATTCGGTAATTCCATCTGAAATCACACAACTTAAGGTATATGAACCATCTTGGGTAACTTCTACTATAGCACTCTTCCCATGGAAAATTACATCAACATCATTAAATGATAAAGATGAATTTTGACTGTTAACAACAGTCCAACTTACCTGATAAGTTCTATTAAGATTAGAAATCGAAACTTCAGCCTTTAAGCTATTAGTAGTCATATTACCATCTTGCAAAATCATACCATTTGCATCTGTAAATTCAAAAGAGGGTGTAAAACTTTCAGTATTGATTTCTACAGAAAATTTATCTTCTGTAACTGTATAACCGTTTTTCTTTTCTTTCAATTTTACATTATATACGCCAGCCTGTGAATAAACGTGTATAAAACTTTCATTGCTAATTTCTTCAATCGTATTATCTCCATAATCTATTTCGTATTGAAACACAGGATTAAAAGAATTAATAGTAAAATCATATCCAAAAGTATATATATTGTCCATAAAGGATAAAGTTGCATCAGGTACAACTTCATCGTTTATTCCGCCTGAAAGATCAGTTTCTTCATTTATCTTAACATTACCTTCTCTATTTACCATATTTGATAAATAGTACTCTCTTATATTTTCATCTTGATCTTTTTTGGCAATTAAATTCCCATTAGTATCATAAACATAATAAGTTGACCTACCTAACATATCAGTTTCCTTGGTTAGATTACCCGAAGGATGATATTTATAATTAGTTGTAAAAGTTGAATTTACTGTTTTAGATTTTAAATAATCACCATGCTTACTCCATTCATAGGATGTCTCTATTCCGGTTGCATCATATTCTTTACTTAAATTCCCTGATAAACCATCATACTCGTATCTTTTAACTAATTGATAACCTGAATTTTTTATTAAAATTGGTTTGGAATCTATATCTGTCTCTATTTTTGACAAAAAATCTTCAGTATAATTAATTGGTCCTTGTAGAATAAACTCTTCAGATAAAACAATTTCTTCATTATCAAGTTTTTTATAAGTGTTTAACTTGGCCTGAATAATTTTTCTTTTCCCTTCCAAATCAATAATACCATCCACAATTTCAATAGGTGTGTTATGGTATCTTCGATATAACATATTTGATAATGCTACAACATTCTGATCTGCTGATTTAATAGTCTCATCATCAGCTAAGATATCCTCTTGTTGCAAATTGCTTTTCATGAAATACAACATATGACTATTTAATGTTTCTTTATAAAAATCTTTATTAGCAAACAGAACATCTACATATTGTATATCATCAGCTGAAATTGCTTCAAGATAAGCACCAACATAACTTGGGTTGAACGAATAATCTTGAGGATATTTAATTTCTCTAAAATGAGTTACTCCATGGGAATCAACCCAATCCATATAATTAATTACATTACTTGATATGTAATTTGAATACCCATAATTTGTTGTGTTAGCAAATGGAATTCCATTTACATAATTAGTTTCTTCCTTTTTAACAAGAGCTTTATAAGTAGATGGATAAACGAATCTTTTCAGTGTTCTTGTACTACTCCAATTATACCTCTCGGTATACTTTTCGTAAGGACTAGTATAAAAACCATAAACTAAATTATGACCTCTATAGTTATAAAAATATTTTATTTCTTTAATTAAATTATCAGACATATCAAATGTCCGAACTTTGTTTAAATAAGTATTATTTAATTCATAATTAAACTCATTAAGATAATCCGCTCCTAAAAATGAGATACGTGTTTTAATCCCTCCTGGTTCTACATTAAAATCGTTCCCAGAATTATAATAATCAGTCAAACTTGAGTACCCCAATGCTGTTAACTCAGGACTTCCTGTTAAGAAATACTCTTTCGGATAAGTCAACTCAAAATCACTTATTGAATATCCTAAACCTATTGTTTCTGTTTTAACCTGACTATAATAAATTGGATTACCAAACATAGGTATAAATCCATGTGCATAGTTTGCATATCGATATGTTAATTTATCTAAATTAGTAGAGCTTGGATTAAACAACAAATTATAAGCAAAAACAGGCTTTGAAAGAAGCACACCTGTACAATTTCCATCCGAATTTGTATAATTATAGTTAATAACACTTTCGGCGAACTCAGAATCAGGATCATCGGTTTTAATGCTTTTTATTCTCAAACCTCCTCCTGTTATTTCTCCTGCTCCCATATAATTAAAAGATTGTGGTTCGTATTCATATTCTATAATACCACCAGCAGGATTTTCAATTGATTTTAGTATTCCAGATTGCATAGAAATAAAATCAATCCTTCTATTTACTCCATGAAGTTCTATTAAATTAAAATCCAAATCCAAACAATCATAATAGTTATCTAAATTGGGTATTAAAGAAGATTCCAAATTTGCATTATAATACCCCCATAAATCTTGTTCCTTGCTATCCTCAGAAGGAATTTCATTTGAATTATAAATTAAAGAATAAACATCAAATACGCCTTGGTCATCATCTTCATTATAGCTACCAATTTTCACTGAGGTTAATTTTCTTATTCGTTTTGGATTTAAAGATTGAGACGCAAAATCTCCATACTCAAAAACAATATCCCTCACTTTACTGGCCTCTACATGTGTACTATCAGGAATAATTCCTAAGATTTTAATTGAATCCAGCTCTTCCGATTCTCCATAAGAAAAAACCGCTACTGAAGTAGAAGTTGATATACTTTTTAACTGACGCTTTTCAATAGTTAAATTAGCAGTAACAGTGCTATTAACTTGATTTCCTAATTCATTATAATATTCAAATTCGTATAAATCTCTATCAAAAGTTGAATAAACTGTTTCGTATTCCAATCCTGTTCCATCTGTCCTTTGGCTTTTAAAATTACCCAAATGCCATGCAGAGTAATACTCTGTATAACCAAGATCGACATTACAAGAATTTACTGTTATTTTTTCTTTTACATTAAACCTAAAACTCGTTCCATTAGCTCTTACTATAAACTCTAATAATGTTCCTGCCTCACTTCTTATAGGTGTAATTTCAAGATTCGATTTAGGAATTGTTACAATTTCTCCTCCTGGTGTAAATACAAATTTACCTTTATAACCATAAAAATTATAATAATAAATATCTGGTGATGAATCATAATCATCACCAATTTTATTTAACAAATAAGCACTTGTTTCAACATATTCGTTTGTGCTACTATTGAATAATGTTTTTAATTCATCAGTAAAATTCAAATAGCCTTTTATCTGCATGTCATCAGGCAATCCTCGTACAACTCTTGTGATAACCCCTCCAGCTTCTAAACTCCAACCAAGCCCAACAGATGATGCTAACTCATTAACCTGAATTCCACTTGCATGATAATTTAAGCCTATATTACCCCATAGTGGAATACCAATTTCCGGTATCCCAGTGGAAAGACCGGTAGGTCTAACTATACTTTTGATTTTAGACATCACCTCCGTTGAAGGCAACATAAATTCCGGTTTGTGCGTAACAATATATTCAGGTAAAAGATCTTCTGAAAATGCACCTAATGTACCTAACATTATGAAAAGCATTAAAACTAACTTCCTCATTTTTATCATTCTTTTTGAATTACTATTTTATAATAATGGATTAATAATAAAGTTTTAAAATTTTTCTTAATTTTTTAAGAGGGCTAAAATTAAGAAAAATAAGTTTACATATTACAATAAATACCTAAACGTATATAATTTTGTTATAATCGTATCAATTTCGTAAATTAACGTATCAATTTTCCTAATTACCGTTCTTTATCAGGAGTTGATCAAAATAGAATAAATTTCTTCAATAGAAGTTTCACCTAAAGCAAATAATTCAAAGGCAGAATCTGATAAGGATTTGAAGTTATTTACTTCAACAATCTCATTTTCATCTATATTCTTTAATTTAATATTATCGGCGAGTTCGTGATCTATAGGAATAATTTCGTAAACAGCTTTTCGGCCTTTATAACCTGTGTAGTAACAATCGTCGCAACCTTTTGCAATAAAGTGTTTTTCAATGTTTGTAGGGGCTTTAAAATTTCTTGGGTATAAAGTGGAATCAAATGAAACCTTCTCTTTACACAATGGGCAAAGTAATCTTACTAATCTTTGCGCAACAGATAAATTTAATGTACTCGCAATTAAAAATGGAGGTACGCCCATATCAATCAAACGAGAAATAGTCCCCCATGCCGAATTAGTATGAATTGTAGATAATACCAAATGCCCTGTTAAGGCAGCACGTACAGCCATTTTAGCTGTTTCTCCATCACGAATCTCACCCAACATAATAACATCAGGATCTTGTCGAAGAAAGGTTCGCAGTGCACTTGCAAAAGTTAAACCAATACTTTCTTTTAATTGAACCTGATTTATTCCTTCTAAGGTATATTCAATAGGATCTTCAATGGTTACAATATTTGAATGCTCCTTATTTAATATTTTGAGTGTAGCATATAAGGTGGTTGTCTTTCCTGAACCTGTTGGTCCGCTAATTAAGATTATTCCATGTGGTTTTCTTATACCTTCGTTGTAATTAGCTATTTGCTCCTGCGTCATTCCAAGATATTCAATATCAATATCAGTAGCATCTTTGCTTAATAAACGTAATACAACCTTTTCGCCATACAAAGTTGGCAAAACCGAAACACGAATATCAAATTTTTGATCTTCTGTATTAAAAAATATTCGCCCATCTTGGGGTAAACGTTTTTCGGCTATATCGAGGTTGGCTTTAATCTTTATCTTATTAATAATTGATGGATAATCATCTTTATTTAAAACATAACGTTCTACCAGCTTGCCATCAATTCGCATTCGTACCCTACAACGTTCTTCATAGGTTTCAATATGAATATCAGAACTCCCAATATCATTGGCTTCGTTAATAAGGTTAATTAAAAAATCATCCGATTTTTCTGAATAAACTGATGCCCTTGAATTTATCGATGATTTTTTTTTGCGATAATACTTTCCTAATGATTTAGAGATAATATCTGAATCAATACGCTCCAGTTCAATTGTTTTTCCAAATAACAATTCAAGTTCATCTTTTAACGAATCATCATTTATTGAATTATCAACATAAAATAACAAAGTACTATTCGTTGAACTTTTAGGTATAATTTGATAATGCCAAGCCTGATCTGCAGTAATAAGCTGTTGTAGCTCTGTTGAGATTTTAATATAACCGTCTTGAATCATTAATAGAGATTTAATTTATCAATTATTAAAAAATCATTGTAAAGATTGAATTTAAAAAAAAACTGAGTAATTAATACAAATGTTAAAAATAAAGATTGAAATCCTGCCAAAGGAATTTTTTCCTTTTTATAAATTTTAAATGTCTTAAGAATCAAATAAATAATCAAACTAAACACAATTGAACCTAGAAAGAAAGCTATATAGTTAATTGGAGAAAATAACGGTATAAGCATAATTAAAAACAATAAATCACCTAAACCGAATGAGGATTTAAAAATATTGGTTCTTTGCCTAAACCTGAACCATGTAAATAAATAAATTACTCCTAGTTGAAATAATAAAAAAAATGAATTTATTGCTAAGCTAAAAAATAGATTTATTCCATTATTGTTAATGTATAAAATATAAAATGTTATTATAAATCCAATCGGAAAAAAAATCCAAGATACTGCCTGATAGCGCATATCTTGGTATAAAATCAATAGTAGAACTATTATAAATGCAATTTTTATAAAAACCATATCTAATCTTTAACTACTTCTCGCAATTTATTGTCTTGATCTATTTCCCAAACATTAAAAACTCCATCACCATCGAAATCAACTATTGCTGTTGCCTTGGCTTTAAATTCATTTACAGAAGCTTCTGTAATTTCAATTATATAATTCCCATTGCCTCCCTCAGATACCAAAACCACATGTTCATAACCTAATTCTTCAAAATCAGTCGTATATCTTGAATACATATAAAAATGGTTTTTTTCAAGGGTATGTATATACCCTAATTGATATTGAGCTTCGGTAGAACGCGTTTTTGAAATTAAAGGCATTAATATTGGAATGGAAATTAACATTAATATTCCAATAATTATCAAAGCAACTAATAGTTCTTGTAATGTTACAGCTTTTATTTTTCTCATACTTGAATTAATATTTTCCTTCAAAATTAATTAATTCAATCCATTTATAAAGAAATATTAAAATAAAGTTTTCTGTTTAGCAAGCTATTTCACTCAATAACAGAAGTCAACTTTTTTAGATAATTACATGATACTATAATACACATACATACACAACTAATCCAAAAGCACCTTATTTGAAAGATTGTTTTTAACAAACTTAAATATAGGAAGATTAATGAAGACTGGTATCTATACATTCATC
>Ga0209692_10001786_pt1 | contig 26969 bp, 23 predicted proteins | sample tdDd472_FD_187129 | JGI IMG/M metagenome (GOLD analysis project Ga0209692, IMG submission 187129) | Marine sediment microbial communities from the Atlantic coast under amendment with organic carbon and nitrate - tdDd47.2 (SPAdes)... | ecosystem: Environmental > Aquatic > Marine > Coastal >... | reverse complement strand
CACCCAGTGCTCACTCTACATTCCCAGCGGCTCACAAACCGGCTTAAAAATAGTCAGCGGTATCACCGTAACAGCCAATGGCGTATCGGATTACACACTCGACTTTGACGTTAAAAAATCCATCACTCAACCGCCCGGCAAGCTCGGCGACTTAGAAGCCTGTGCTGCTAACTACAAGTTAAAGCCGGCAATTCGTATTGTTGATACCACAACCACCGGCGACATTTTCGGCACCGTGCCCGAAGCTTTGTTGGCATCGGATGAAAAATGCACCATGGATCAGGGGATTTACACCAATGCATCGGTATACGTATTTGAAGACTCGGACTCACTCGCTGTTGCCGACGATTTTGATGGTACCGACGATGCGGTGACATCAGCATTAGTGGAATGGGACGGTTTGGAATACAACTATGAAGTGGGTTATCTGCTTGCTCCCGAGACTTATAAGCTGGCACTAACCTGCACACCTGACCTTGATGATGTGGAGGTTGATGATTACGACCCGGACTCACTTGACCCGCAAGACTTCGGTTTTGTCGATGAAATATCGGTAGACACACTGGTCGAACAGGTTGTCGATGGCAGCTTCCCTGCTCCACCGGCACCTTAACCTCATGATTCATACGTCACGCAAAAAGGCCGCTTTAATAGCGGCCTTTTTGTTTCACATTCCGGTTGGCGCCGAAAACCGGCCTGAATACGCACTACCAGACTGCTGTGACTCCAATCAGCGCTAGAATACGAACTCTCTGCTTAGAAGATGACGCCACGTCATCAGAAATACAGGAATCCCCATCATGATTAAAGCCTATGCTGCACTCGAAGCCGGTGCTGAACTACAACCGTTTGAATACGATCCCGGTGAACTCGGTTTTGATGAAATCGAAATTGACGTGCAGCACTGCGGTATCTGCCACAGCGACTTAAGCATGATCAACAATGACTGGAACTTCAGCAGTTACCCCATTGTGCCCGGGCACGAAGTGATCGGTACCGTCGCCAAAGTCGGTACAGAAGTGACTCATCTGAAAGTCGGTCAAACAGTCGGTGTAGGCTGGCAAAGCGGCTATTGCGCCACCTGCAACAACTGCATGGAAGGCGATCACAACCTGTGTTCCACCGCCACGGCGACCATCGCCGGACATCACGGCGGCTTTGCCGACACAATGCGCGCACAGGCTATTAGTGCAATTCCCCTGCCCGACGGTTTAGACCCTACTAAAGCCGGGCCACTCTTTTGTGGCGGCGTTACGGTGTACAACCCATTAGTCCAATACGACGTGAAGCCGACCGATAAAGTGGCGGTTATAGGTATAGGTGGACTCGGTCATCTGGCTATTCAGTTCTGCAATGCATGGGGCTGCGAAGTAACCGCATTCACGTCCAGTGACAACAAACGTGATGAAGCACTCGCCATGGGTGCACACGACACCATCAACTCGACCGACCCGGCTGCCATTGCTCAGGCACAAGGCCGCTTCGATCTGATTCTTTCTACCGTGAATGTAAAACTCGATTGGCCGCTCTACTTAAGTACCCTGAATAAAAAAGGCCGGCTGCATTTCTTAGGTGCAACGCTCGAACCTGTCGAGATCAGCGTAATGCAACTCATGGGTGGCCAGACCAGCATTTCATCTTCGCCGGTGGGCAGCCCGGCAGTGATTGCCGAAATGCTCGACTTCGCGGTACGCCACAATATTGAGGCGCACACTGAACACTTTAAGTTTGAAGAAGTGAACGAAGCGATTGCCCGTTTAGAAAGCGGTAAAGCACGCTATCGGGTGGTGCTGAGTCGTTAAACCTGGTCAGGTTGCGACGGCGGGTTCCAGTAGATGCGATACATCAGTGCCAGTGACGCCAGCGGGAAGATCAGCACCAGAGCCACTGCCCAAATCCACTTCTCCCGCTTGGCAAGAACGGTTGTTCTGACCAGCAATGCCACCACAACAGCTATAAGTGCCAGCGTGTATACGGTAAGCACCACGGTCGACAACTGACCGGTGCCAAGTACTGCAGCCCACCAACCCATGTGATCGGCCACAAACGGAAAGATCACTGCAAAGGCAACGACCAAACTCAACTGCTTACCCTGTGAAGAAGACATACCACCTCCTGAAAATAATCCGGTGCTCAGGCAAATTTTGCCAGATGCTCAGCGGCACCGTTTACCCGGCAAGTTTGTAAAGAACGCATAAGCTTTAGAGACACGTCATTCACCCCGTGTCTTTCACGAATATCATTCACCATACGGGTCCACAAACCCGCCGTCATCTCGGCATCGCCTAAAGCCCGGTGATACTGCTCCGCCGGTTGCACACCGGTAAGCCGCACCAATGTCGCAAGCTTGTGATTCATCGCAGACGGATACAAGCGTCTTGCGACTCTGAGTGAGCATATGAATTCATTCGCCCGTCTCAATCTTATGCGCTCTAGCTCGCAATCCATAAAACGCTTATCAAAACTCGCGTTATGCGCCACCAGCGGCATATCACCGACAAACCCGACAACATCGGTCATTACACGCTGTGCATCAGGGGCATTACGGACCATCGAATCATCAATACCGGTAAGTGACACCACCTCATAGGGAATGCGTCGCCCGGGATTGATGAAGCTCTGATAGCGGTCAACAATCCGGCCACCGTCCAGCACGGCGATACCCACTTCAATCACCCGGTCGCCCCCTTCCGGTGACAGACCTGTGGTCTCAAAGTCGATAAATGCTAGCGGGTTATTCATGCCGGGGATTGTACGTGGTTTTGCGTTAGTATTGGGCTACGACCAAACTGAAAAGGATGAACGATGGCAAACGAAGCAATCAAGCGTAAGGGCGTCTCACGTGAATTTACATTATTCAGTTTTTTGTGGCGCTTCGCTGCCTCGCTATTACTGATACTCGCGACCTACAACCCCAGCGGCTATTCGTTTTTCCATTGGTTCGGAAAATCAGAAAGCCTAGGCCCCGAGCATTTTGTGGTGGGCGTGGTTTTGCTGATCGGCTGGATCATTTTATTTGCCGCAACCAAACGCTCGCTTGACACACTGGGCATGTTTCTCGGCATTATCCTGCTTGCAGGCATCGTATGGCTGCTCATTGATGTCGGACTGCTCTCTCTGGATTCGGTTTCCGCACTAACCTGGGTCGTACTGGTTTGCATTGCTGCCCTGCTCACCGTGGGCTTAAGCTGGTCACACATCTGGCGACGCCTCACAGGTCAGTTCGAAGTCGACGACGAATAACGACTAAAACCGCACACAAAAAAGGGGGCGAACCGATGATCGGTTCGACCCCTTATTTTTTTCAACGTCTTATTCTTACAAACCGCCGACAACCACCTCGACACGCCGGTTTGCTGCCCGGCCGTCAAAAGTGTCATTCGTCGTAAGCGGATTATCCGACCCGTACCAGTGCAGCACTATACGGCCTTCATCAACACCGTGCTCCTCCATCATGTAGCTGGCAACAGTCTCTGTGCGTCGGCGCGACAGACCCTCATTGTAATCTTCAGGGCCCCGGTTATCGGTATAGCCGGCAATGACAGCGTAAGACTCAGGGTTCTCCGCCATGAACTCGCCAAGCTCATCAAGCTCGGATTTATCCTTGGCACTGAGTTCCGTCTTATCAAAACCAAAGTTAATGTCGTCTACCGCAAGTCCCGCGACTCTAAGCTGTGTTGTGGTGACAACCTCCTCGGTTGCAATCACATCAAACAGCGCTCCTGTGGTGTATTCCGGGCGATTAAGGAAGCTCTCAAGAGGAATCAATCGCGAACAAGCATTAAGGGACGCAATATCTTCCTTAAGCGTGTGATTCTGCTGCTCCTTAGCGGTGCTGATCACGTAGAAACACACATCCTTGTTGCTTGCGATACTTTTAATAGTCGCATTGGGCCGGCCACCGGTGTAAGTACCGTCAGAGAACAAGAAAATAGCGATTCTGCCCGTCAATGGCGCCAGAACCTTCTCCATCTCTATGAGCCCCCTGTTTAAAGGGGTCGGGCCTTTACCTTCTGAGGGAAGCCCGCTGAGTGCCTTCGCGACTTTTTCTCTGTTGAATTCCTGCACCGGGTAAATTTCTTTCCAGGGTGTATAGGTGTAGATACCAAACTGATGCCCGATTTCCGGAAAATAGCGATTTCTTTCGGTAAAGACCGATTCCACAAGCTCGAGCTTGGTCTTTCCTGTGTCCCGGAATTTATCACTCATCGATGACGATGTATCGAGAAGGAATATCGCGTTATCAGCAACGCGAACCAGCTGCTCTTTCATCACTACGCCTTCGATGATGTCCTCTTCTATAAGAACCTCGACGGCGATAACAGGTGGCGCAAAAAGCCCACCAAGTACCAACGCCAAAAGCGCGTTCCGAACTATTAATACTGATCTCATTAGATTGCTCCCCTATCGGTTTTATAACCGTATTATTTTTATAAGCACAACGGCTTATCTTTTAGGCTTTCGAGCAGTTTGTATTAAATGCGTGTATCCGCAATCTTAAGTTTTAATCAGATAACACCGGGTTTCATGTAAAACACCAAACTCAGCAGGCCAATCAAAGTAAAGAGAACCCCCTGTTTGCCAGTCTCAAGACCGTCGCTCGTGCAACTGCACCAACACCACGAACAGACTGGAAAACAAGTCGTTGCAGGATGACAAACTTCTTATGTCATCCTGTGTGCCATAATATAGACTTCGACCAACTCCACATATACGCACAAATACACCAAGATCACTCCACTTTAAATAGAGCCCTTAAATGACTGATAATAAAGACACTTTAGATAAGCCCTGGTGGTGCCAGCTCAGCCACAGCGCCAGCGGCGAAGCGCTGGAAGACGGCATGGCGGTACTTAAAGTGTCCGGCGGTGACCGGGTGGAATTCTTGAACGGGCAGCTCACCAACGACGTCACGTTGCTCACACCCGGCACCACCCTGCTCGCCGGTTGGTGCAACAACAAAGGCCGCCTGATGATGATCTGCCAATTGGTGGATTGGAAGGACGCTGTCTGGCTCATCATGCCCTCACGCATTATCGACAGCATCGCGAAGAAACTGCAGATGTACGTGATGCGCTCCGACGTGCAGTTGGAAATTGCCGAAGTCACCATTATTGGTTTGGGTGACGGCGCGGATGATGAAACGCTCGATCAGGGCGAAGCCGGCAAGAACCAAGTCTACAGTGACGACCATGGTTTCATAGCCAAAGTAGCCGGCGACCCGGCACGGGCGATTTATGTGATCGAAGGTTTAGTGGATGTCGCCAATGAATTCGTTGACGAACAAACCACCGACTACTTCTGGCTGCGGGGCATTCAGGCCGGCATCCCGAGAATTCTCCCCGAAACACAGGAAGCCTTTTTGGCTCAATGGGTGAACCTGGATCTACTGGATGGCATCAGCTTCAACAAAGGCTGTTACATCGGTCAGGAGATCGTGGCCCGCACACAGAACTTGGGCACCGTGAAAAGACGCTTGAGCGCGTTCAAACCCGACGCAACCGCAGCGCCCGGTGAAAAAACCGAAGCGGGTCAAGTGGTAGAAGCACAGGAAAGCGACGGACTATGCGTTGCCAGCGTAGAAACCGACTAGATATCTACGACTACTGCTCTGACGCAGACTCAGCGGAACCAAACTTAGACTTCAGCAATACGGCACGCATCACCAGCCAGATCAGTACCGCCAGCACGACCACTAAGACGTAACGCGAGACTACTACTCTGGGCAGGTCGGCAAACTCATCAAAATTAAACCAGTAGTACGCCGTGGCAGTGACGAAGGTAAACAACACGATACCTATGCGTTGCCATCGCTTAAACGCGATACCCGGCATCTGCGTAATGATAAATATAGCCAGACCACCGAATAAGAACTGCGCCCAGTTGGGGCCGCCGTGCCCTACTGCTGCAAACCACGCCACCGTGGCGCCATGAATCACCACAAAGAATTCTAAAAAGCCGGTCCACCAGCGATTTACGTGTGCACGGGTCATAAACAGACTGCCCTGCACAAACAACATAAACATGTAGAAGAAGCCCATCAGGTGCCCGGGTGTAGTGGTGACCGGGTGATACCAGAAGGTGTAGGTAATCGCCCAGGCGAAGTAGTAACCGTGATAACGCCGGACCACTGCACCAACGCCTTCAGGCACCAAAGCGCGCTTACCGAAGAACATACCGCGCCGGTCATTCTCCATGATGATGATCGCAAACAGCATTAAGGCAACAGATGCCAAAGCACTGAACTCGGGCACCGTTTGCGCCAGACCGTCGTAAGTAAAACGGGTTTGTGCGATATGAATGACAACGAAACCGGCATTCAACAACAGCGCCTGCACGTTAACCGGATGCAAACCCTTTACGTATTTCAGCTTTTGCGATTTCGCCTTGGCAATGAGATACCAGATGCCAATCTGGTGACAGCCGTATAGCGTCCAGACCAGCGCCTGAGAAAAGACCGTAGGATCAGGGCGCTTCCAAGGGTAGTCGAATATAAACGCCCGGGGCTGTAGCTCAAAGGCTTCGTAAGGTGCCAAAAGCATAATCACCCCCATCACCACCGCTATAAAGACCAGCGCCCACCAAGGCTGCCACGGAAATACAGCAGACTGCTGCCCTGCAGATGAATCACTCAAACGCCTACCCCTCCTAAAACCCGGTCTCCTCCGGTTGGCTGAGATTAGTGGTTTTGACGAGTAATTGCACATCGGTGCCGGTCAGGCGACCTGATTCACTGCACGCTGAGCTCTAACGGGATATATAACCGGCCCGCTGCAGCTGCTCGGTAATGGGCGGCACGATGATACTTAAGGCGCTATCCAGGTTGCTTAAGTCATTTGCGGTGGTTGTTAACTCATACACCGGTGCTTCGCTGCTGGTGGCATACAGGACTGTGCGAATCGTGGCCTCACCGGTGAGCGTTGTAACTACAGGCGCTTCAACAAACTGACCATAGACAACAGGCACACCATACCGACCAAAGCCACCGTAATATCGGGAGTAGCCCGTGCCGGTCGCCTTAAAGTCCAGGCCACCGCGGGTGTCATTTTTGCCACCCACCATTGCGCCCGACTGCGAGTCCACCAGGATTGTTGCGAGCACTGCATCCGCACCATACTCAGCCACTGCAGCGTCAATACTCTCCACTGAAATCGGCTCGCTCACTTTAACAAGTGAACAACTCGACTTGGCTTGAGTACCTGAAGTACGAAGCTGGCTGGTAAGAAACGCTTCAAATTCGCAGCGCCCGTTCACGTCGTGACTGATGCCAACAACCAATATTCGTGAATATTCCTGCGGTTTCGGTGCGTCCGCCAGCGTCTGGCCAGCAACCTGAACTTGCTGAGGGGCGCAGCCCACGATGAATAGCGCAGCCAGGCAAGGCAACACGCGCACTGCAATGATTGGTTTGCCGGTCATAGTTTGACTCCACTCTGGTGGCTCTGGCCGGCCAACAATTGCACATCGGTACCCGCAGGGCTCTGATACACCTGCAAACCAAACTCAGGCGCTATAGCAAACAGGTGATCAAAGATATCGGACTGAATGCTTTCGTAGTTAAACCAATTGGTGTCGTTACAGAACGCATAGACCTCAATGGGCACACCGTTATTACCCGACTGCAACTGACGCACAATGAGCGTCATTTCATTGTGAATCTTGGGGTGATTCTTCAGGTAATGAAAAATATAGGCGCGGAACGTGCCGATATTAGTCAGCCTCCGCAGGTTCACACCGCCTTCACCGGGCGAGTCCAGCCCCGCGTTATATTCATTCAGGTCCTGCTGCTTGCTTGCGATGTAATCCTTAAGCAACGCGAACTCACTAAACCGGGCTATCTCGTCATCACTGAGTAAGCGAACGGAGGTCAGGTCTAAATTAACCGACCGCTTGATACGCCGCCCGCCCGCCTCGGTCATGCCGCGCCAATTCTTAAACGCACCGCTCACCAGTTTATTGGTGGGGATGGTCGTAATAGTTTTATCCCAGTTCTGCACCGTCACGTTGTACAGGGCAACGTCGATCACATCGCCATCGGCGTGATACGCAGGCATCTCCAGCCAGTCACCGACACGGATAATCTTCTGACTGGTTAACTGTATGCTGGCCACCAGCGACAGCAACGTGTCCTGAAACACAATCATCATGACAGCGGTCAATGCACCCAGACCGCTCAACATGATCACCGGCGACTCATCGATCAACACCGCAATGATCAAAATCAGACTGACAACCCAGACCACAATCTGCCCGAGCTGAATAAAGCCTTTGATCGGTTTCTCACGTGCCGACGGCCCGGCCTCATAGATCGTGTTTATTGCCGATAAGGCACTGTTCACCGCCATAGCGATGGATGCCACGATCCAGGCTGCCGCCACGTTCTCAACAACCGAGGTCAACCACTCCGATACATCCGGCACCAACTGAATGCCTTTATAGATCAGCCACGCCGGTACGATTTGACTGAGCTTGGCAAAGGCATTGTGCTGAACCAGCGCGTCATCCCAAGCGGTATGGGTGCGGGTTACCAGCAAGCGAATTAACACCAACCACAAATGCTTGGTGATAACGGCAGCCAGCACAGCGGCTATAACAAGAATAGCCAAGCCGGCCAGCATGGGCAGGTACGGATTTATTTCAGCGAGTTCATTCAACATGAGAGCAGTTTACCGGAGCTGATAATAATTTTAAGAGATATCGCTTGTTAAGCCGGCAAATCAAAACGCTGCCAACAGTATCCCGGCACTCGCGATTGCACCGGAGACAGGCACCCACAGCGGCACAGGCCTCACCCCTTCAGGTGCCGGGTCCATAAACCTGATCCGGATCAGCGCCAGATTCACGAGCATGAACACCAGCAAGACCATGCCGCTGGTCAACTTGGCCAGACTCAGTAACGGCAACAACAATGACAGCAACAAAACGATTGCGCCGGCCACCAGAGTTGAACGCACCGGCGTACCCGTACGCGGATTAACGACACCAAAGAAGGCCGGCAGCCAACCGTTACAACTCATACCGTAAAAGACCCGGGCCGCTTTAATGATCTGAATCAGAGCGCCATTAATAACCGCCACCAAACCAATCATGCTGATAAACACAACCGACCGGCCCGTCGCCGCGCTATACACATCGGCCAGAGGCGCATCACTTTGAGCAAGCTCATCTATAGGCAGCGTACCGATGGCAACAAACGTAATCAGCAAATACAAGGTTGTTGAAAACACGAAAGCAAGAACGATACCGCGCGGTATATTCCGTTGCGGGTTCTTTACTTCTTCGGCAATACTCACCATGTCTTCAAAACCGATGAATGCAAAGAACGCCAGAAAGGCACCGGCGAATACGCCCGGCCAAACGCCGGCATCGGCAGAAAATACTTCAGCGAAAGGTACTTCTGCCAATGACAAGGCATTCGGTGAAGCAACTGCAATCACCCACAACAAACCGCCCGCCTCGACCAACGTGAGTAATGCAGCCGCACGCGCCGATTCGGCAATGCCCCGCACAGCCAACAAGGTCAGTGCACTGATCAGCACAACGACAACTATCGCCGCATCAACCGCAACGAACTGATTGAAGTAACCTACAAAACCGCGGGCCATCGTGGCCGCAGACACCAGCCCGGCCACTGCGATAAGAAAGCCGACCGACACCGCCAGCCAGCGCTTCTTAAACGCCTCATGCAAATAGACCGCTTCGCCGGCACTCACCGGATAACGGGATGCCAGTTCGCCGTAACTCAAACCGGTGAGCCCTGCGATAACAGCGGCAATAACGAAGGCCAGCGGTGCGAGCATGCCGGCTTCACCCGCCACCTTGCCCACTAACACGTAGATACCGGCACCAATGATGTTGCCGGTGCCATACAGAGCAAACAACGTCAGGCCGACATCGCGTCGTAAACCGCCGCTGGCTTTAACCTGTTGCTCCATATAAAACCCCCACCCTGCATATCCTCTACATGCGTTCTAATATAGCGGATATTCGCCAGCGTCTGTCCATCTTGCGAACTGCTTACTACACCGCACCCCTTTATTAAGCAGAGACACTAATGTATCCGCATTAATCCCTCCTGCGAATACATCTTTAATGGCAATCAAAAACACTAAATGGCTGCTGGCCCTGCTGTTTGTCGGCACGCTGATGGGCGCACTCGATCTGGCGATCATCGGCCCGGCCCTGCCTGTTATTCAGGCCGACTTCGGTATGCAGGAACGTGAGCTTGCCGGACTTTTAAACTCGTACGTATTGTTTCAGATGATCGGCGCCCTGCTGCTGGCAAAGTTGTCTGACCGGCACGGGCCAAAGGCGATCTACATAACGAGCATTAGCTTGTTTGCTATCGGCTCACTGCTCATTGTGATTGCGACATCGCCAGAGATGCTTAACGCCGGTCGTGCCATTCAAGGCTTTGGCGCCGGTGGTTTCTTCCCCGCCGCTGCCGCTGTTATCGGCGCCCGACTCGAACCGGCTAAACGGGGTCAGGCATTGGGCATACTCGGCATGGTGTGGGGACTGGCGTTTTTGGTCGGCCCGATCTTAGGCGGCATATTGTTGCGCTTCTCATGGCACTGGCTGTTTGCGATCAACCTGCCTATCGCAGTGTTCCTGATCATCGGTTCCATCTTCCTGCTACCGACAGCCGAGAAGAAAGACCCCAAACCTTTCGACGTGAAAGGCATCATCGTTCTGGTGCTGGCACTGGCTGCCATGATGACGGCCATCACCAACCTCGATACCGGCTCGCCACTAGACAGCCTCCTTACACCGGAAGTCGGTGGTTGTTTACTGGCACTGATTCTTCTGACGCTGGTGTTCTGGCGTGTCGAGAAAAACGCCATCGACCCGATTGTTGAACCACAACTGTTTCACTCGGCACAGATCACTAAGAGCTGCATGATTTCATTGGGCACCAGCGCCCTGCAATCGGGCAGCATCTTTTTGCCGGCCTTGCTGGTACTGGCACTGGACATGAAACCGGCCGATGCCGCCTTCCTGCTATTACCGGGTGTGGTTGCAGCAACCATCGCAGCACCCACCTTCGGCCGGCTGATTAACAAGCTGGGCACGCGTACGATTATTGTCTGGAGCCAGATACTCGTCGGTATCTCGCTGTGCGTGTACGCCTTCGTCGATATGAACATCCCTATCTTTATTGCCACCAGCATCATCGGCGGCATCGGTTCAGCGGGCCTAGTCGGCGCACCATTGCGCTACATCGTTCTGGCCGAAACCGACAATCACAACCGCACCGCTGCACAGGGCTTGTTAAGCGTGATCTCCTCTATCGGTCGCCTGCTCGGTGCCGCTATGGTCGGTGCAGTAGCCGCCTCCCAGGGCGGCGGCGTAATAGGTTATCAAGCTGCGTATGTCGGGCTGATTGGCCTGGGTATCTTTGTGTTTATTACCGCCATCAACCTCAAATCGAAAGCTGAAGAAATGGGTATCGATGAAGCTGCAGCCACTTAAAGCCGGAGTTCATCACTGACATGGATCCGGTATCGCAAGGTGTACTCGGTGCCAGCGTACCGCAGGCTTTTGCCAAAAAGACGCACATTGCCGCCGCCACGTTGTTCGGTGCACTGGCTGGTTTAGCACCTGATCTTGATACCTTAATCCGCTCCGGCACCGACCCGTTACTCAGACTCGAGTATCACCGGCAGTTCACCCACTCCCTTATCTTCATCCCGGTGGGCGCACTCATTTGTGCTGTCGTGTTCTATTTGATTTTCAGCAGACGCTGGCAGATCGATTTCAAACAGACCTACCTTTGGTGCCTGCTGGGTTACGCCACCCACGGGCTGTTAGATGCCTGCACCAGTTTCGGCACACAACTACTTTGGCCGTTCAGCGATGCACGCATCGCCTTTAACACGATATCTATCGTTGATCCTTTGTTCACCATCCCCCTGGTGATACTCGTCGTTACCGGCGCATGGAAAAAGTCCGCCACCTTCGGGCGACTGGCTCTTTGCTGGGTGATCATCTACCAGAGTTTAGGCATCTATCAACATCAACGGGTCTTAAGCATCGGCGAGCAACTGGCTGAACAACGCGGGCACGTGCCTTCACGCATTGAGGTTAAGCCAGCCTTTGCCAACATTGTGCTTTGGAAAGTGATCTACGAAATTGAAGACGGCTATTACACCGATGCCGTCCGGGCCACATCAAAGACAACAGTCTACCCGGGGCAGTTTATTCCCCGACTGGACATAGACCGTGACCTGCCCTGGCTCGATAAAGACTCGCAGCAAGCCCGCGACATAGAACGGTTCGGCTGGTTTTCTAAAGGCTACTTAGCACTCGACCCGGACAACCCGTTGCGAGTGACCGACATGCGCTACTCAATGGTGCCCAATCAGGCACAAGGCATGTGGAGCATCTGGTTAAACCGGGATGCCGCCAACACCGATCATGTCGTCATGAAACAAGACAGAGACACCTCGGCACCGCGCCGTGAGCGACTCATGCAAATGATTTTTGGTGAAACAACAGACTAAAAAAAGGAATTCCCATGCCCGACAACATCAACAGACGCGACCTCGTGATCGGCGCCGGTCTGATATCTATGCTCGGTATGCAAGAGGCGCTGGCAGGTGGCCACCGTGGCGGCAAACGCGTCATCTTAAGTGAAGCTGAACAACTCGCATTGGAACAGACCAACGACCAACTCATTAGCAACTTCATCAGGGATTACGCCACACGCGATGTAAATATTCTCTCCAAATACATGGCTGATGACATTATCTATCAGGTATCCGAAGGTCAGCCGGAAGTGGTCGGGGTTGAAGCCTATAAAAAACGTAACAGCCGGATGTTTGCGGGCCTCGAAAAAATTGACTGGGTAACTCTGCGGCAGTTCACTGTCGGACAGTTGGTCATCAACGACCGGATCGATGAGTTCTACCCTTTCCCCGGCAGCAAAGTGCCGCGCATGCGTTTTCGTGTAGCCGGATTCTTCCTAATACAAGACGGCAAAATCAAAGTGTGGCGGGATTTTGGTTATCCGGGCGCTGAGCAGTTAGTGCAACCCGCCCCGAAAGCCTGAATAATTCGATCAGTTCAGGTCAACGCAAAACAATACGTACTAAGCAACACCTTTAAGATGAAACAAAAAGGCCCCGCATTGCGGGGCCTTTTTATTAGGTAACTTACCGGTGACGATGACTAAAAGTCTCGCACTAACTAAACCAGTCGCACCGGAAACGGATCAACCAGAAAACTAACGGCTTCTGTTTGATCAACTGCAGGCGCGGTAGCACGGCCTGTCATCAGGTCCCCTGCTAAAGAAAAGATAACCGAACCCATAATCAGTGCCGGAACAATCCAGCCCCATTTAACGATGCGCTCTGGCGAAATAGCATTTGTAATTTTGTTCATACTCAAGCTTTCGTGCGCTTAAGCTGAATAGATTCAAAAATGCCGATACCCTTACTGCTCGCGCTCTTCATTGAGCTTAATCACAAAGGCCTCGTCCACCTCTGAAATACCCCGTTCCTTGGCCTGCTTAACGATACCGCCCAGCACATTCCGCAAAAACGCGTTAGGAATACCACCTAGCTGCTTACAAGCCTCCATGGTAAAACGCACTTCATCATCCAGCCGGTTGGCTTCGTAGTGCACCAGCTCGTGATTCGCACCCATATCGGGAATGGGCTTCTTATAAGCCGGTTGCACCTCACCAAACCAGAAGGAACTGCCACCACGGAAACCGTAGGTCATCGGGATCTTCGGCATTTCTTCACCGCTGCCGTCAATACCGGCCATCCACTTTTCCTTGACCAGGATATTGTCGATATTCAACAGCAAATGTGCCGATGGCGAGTCACGCAGTATCGGGTTCTCATTAATGCGTTCAATATCCAGCGTGCACTCATACACCTGAAACGCATCCGCCAGAATTTTTGGATAGATGTCGTTCGACTCACGACCGGGTGTGGGACTGTCGATCAAATCAAAGCAGTTGTACGCCATCTTCTCGGCTGTGGTTTGACCGGGATAACCGAACTTCAGAATGGTATCGATCTGATCGGCATCGTACTCAATAAAGTTAAGCGCACACTTCAAGGTGCGGTGAACATTCGTCGCGGTGTTAGATGTATTGCGACTGATCACCATCCAGGAACGGCCGGTGTTCACCTCAAACGGAAAGCTCAGCTGATAAGGCCCGATATTGGTCTCACCGTTCTCGTCCACAGTAGTGATAAGAGCAAAGGTTGAACCTAGATACGAAGAGCGTTGATACCAGTTGTCCCGCATTGGGCTAGAGACAAAAGAACCGGAGTCAGACATAAGTGTTTCCTGAAGTGTCAGTTAGAACCAGCGGGCAACATAGCAAAGTGCCTCAGGGTTCAGACTGCTTCCGGCTCAGGTGTTCGGTGGGCGGTTTAGCTAGCGGCGTTTGCCTTTATAAAGACTGCTGCCACCGGAATTATCGGGCTCAGCGCCCCGGTCTCTGATCCTGCCTTTTTGACGAGCCAAACGCCGACTATTGGTTGGCTGGCCCCGTACCTGACGGACTTTAAACGAACGCCCCTTTAGCTTGTCGTTGCTGAGCTTCGACATCGCTTGCGTGACGGCATCGACTGCCACCGCAACATACGCGGCGTTGTCAAAGATATTGATTTTCCCAACCTGCTTGCCCTGGATACCGCCCTTGCCGGTCAGTGCACCAAGAATGTCGCCGGGGCGTAGCTTTTGTTTTTTGCCCCCGTCGATTTGCAAGGTTGCCATCGTGGGTTGTGCGGGCTTCTGCTCAAGCAATGAAGAGGCAGGCAAAGGTTCCGGACTGACTTCTATACCCATGTAGCCTTCGATACGCTCAACCTTGTAGTGCTCTTTCCCGGCAAACAAGGTAAACGCCATACCACTACTGCCGGCCCTGCCGGTACGTCCGATGCGATGCACGTGCACTTCAACATCACCGGCGATTTGATAGTTAATGACCGCATCAAGCGCATCAATATCCAGACCACGCGCCGCCACATCGGTCGCTACCAGCACATGGATACTCTTATTCACAAAACGAAGCAGCGTCCGGTCACGGTCGGCCTGCTCCAGATCACCGTGAATAGCCAATGCACTAAAGCCCTTATTGCGCAGCGCCTCGGCCACGTCACGGGTTTCTTGTTTAGTGTTACAAAACACGACAGTCGACTCGGGGGTGTGCGCCAGCAATAACAAGCACAACGCATCCAGGCGCTCCTCATCACCGTTCGCCACAAAGAAGTGCTGCTCAATGGTGCTCTTCTCTTCCGCAACAGCGGCTGTGACTTTTTCAGGTTCACGCATGATGCGCGAGGCCACGGCTTTTATGTCATTAGAAAATGTCGCACTGAACATCAATGTCTGCCGGCCAGAAGGTGTAGCTGCTTCAATGGCATCCAGTTCATCCTGAAAGCCCATGTCGAGCATGCGATCCGCTTCGTCGAGCACCAGCGCCGACACCTGACTTAAATCCAGTGTGCCTCTACTCAGGTGATCATTCACCCGCCCCGGAGTGCCCACCACAATATGCGCACCGTGCTCCAGTGAACCCGCCTGCGGGCCGAAAGGCGTGCCGCCACATAAAGTCAGCACCTTCACATTCGGAATACTGCGGGCCAGATCACGCAAAGCCTTCGCCACCTGATCCGCCAACTCACGGGTCGGGCACAGCACCAGTGACTGCACTTTGAACCGGGTCGGTTCAAGTCTTGCCAGCAAACCAAGACCAAATGCGGCGGTTTTACCCGAGCCGGTTTTGGCCTGACCGATAACGTCCTTGCCTTCCAATATCAGCGGCAGACTCTGCGCTTGTATGGGCGTCATCGAGCTGTAACCCAATGACTCCAAATTCTTCAGCAAGCCCTGTGCCTGCTCCCCGGCCTGATCATTAAAAAAGGCCAGCGTGGCGAAGCTGCTTAACGGTGAATCATTGGAAGACATGAGAATCCCTGAACAAGGGTGAAGGTGCAGATGGCCCATCATACCGAAACAAGGCTACCGGCATGCACTCAATAAGCGCAGACACAAAAAAGCTCCGGCATCTTTCGATGACGGAGCCCCGGTCGTTCATTGGGTTGTTGTGGGAGGAGAACGACCTCACCGGGAAGTCTTGGAGATTACTTTGCCGGTGGCAGGATGACTGCATCGATCACATGAATCACGCCGTTACTGGCTTTAACGTCAGCAGAAACAACATTTGCGCCATTCACTGTCACGCCCATGCCTGATTTCACGATCGAAATTGTTGAACCCTCAAGGGTTGGTGCTTCGGTAGTTCCTGAAGCCAGATCACCTGACATCACTTTACCGGCCACCACGTGATACAGAAGAATTGCCTTCAATTGAGCCTGATTCTCAGGCTTCAGCAGATTCTCAACGGTACCTTCAGGCAGTGCAGCGAATGCTTCATCAGTCGGCGCAAACACGGTTAAAGGACCATCACCCTTAAGCGCACCAACCAGATCCGCTGCTTTTGCTGCTGCGATTAGCGTATTGAAAGAACCGGCACCGGCTGCGACATCAACGATATCCTTAGGTGCGGATTTGTGACCACCGGCCACGGCTTGACCACCAAAGGCCAGCGCTGCAACAGCGACCAGTGAAAGAACTGACTTAGAAAAACTACCTGCTGTACTGATGTTCATTTTTATCTCCAGAATTTTCGCAGCAAATTTGCTGACTGGTGATGGATTCGGTCCCTACAAAAATTCGGATGCAGTTGTTTCAATTCGTTACACATTGACCTTTCTAATATGAAAAAAGGCTCTGCTTGTAACGTTTTTGTAACGAATGCCGGTTTGCAAAACCAAATACATCAAGGAGGCGAAACGTCTACCAAGTACGCAGAGAAAAGGTTCAGAAGCCCAATGGAACACACGGTTAAAACCAGCTACTCAGGTCAATTAGTAAGCGCAAAAGATAATCGTAGCGAGCGCCCTCTGGTATTCACTTACAACGACTTCTGGCAGAACGACGCGTCGCTGCATGACACCTTGAAACAGCTTTATGGCAATAAGCCGCTCGATAGCTTTGGTGGCAGCTATGGTTGGTCTGTGCGCTACCGGCAGATAGAAGACTATGAGGCCTTATCAATGACCACGCTCGGTGAATACATCGATGCGTTTCAGAACAAAACGGCAGACCTACCCTATCTGCGGCATCTTTCAGTCAACCGGGCGATGCCTGAATTGAAGCAGTACATGCGCTTGCCTGAGCAATTCAGGAGCAACTGGGCAGACCATAAGCTTCTCGACAGACTGAGTGGCCCCGAACTTTTCATCGGACAAGCCGGCACCAGCTTCGGCCATCTGCATCAGGATCAAGTCAGTGTGCACATTGGTTTTGTCCAGCTTCAAGGCGAAAAAGATTTTGTACTCTTCCCCCCGGAAGATGCGCCCTACCTCGCTACCTTCGAAGGACGCGAGTTCCCGTATCAACAGCGCAACTCAAGAATTCGCTACGAAGATGCAACAAACCATGAAGCATTTCCGTTACTCAAAAAGGCCAGGCCGCAAAGAATCCGCCTGCATGCCGGCCAGGCATTGTTTGTACCTGCAGACTGGTGGCATACCACCTACAACGTTACAGACAGCACAAGTTTCAGCATTCGGATCGTGAATCAAAGCAATTTCCGGCGCACCCTTACTGAACACATCAAAGGCGTTCCCCGGATAGGACTAAAAGCAGCAAGTAAAACCAGAAACACCCTTAGCTCGTTCCTCAAGCAACCAAACTGAATCAGGCATTCCTATGGAGATCACCATGAATCAGCAAAGACGACAATTTGTTACAGCAGTAGGAGCTGCTTCTGTTGCTCCTTTGTTTGGCAACGCCCCGCAAGTTTATGCCGCCAACGAACACCTGTTATTGAGCGATTTTGGGAGCGGCCACATATACCCGGGCGCTGTCTGGCGCGGCTTTAGTGACCGGGTTATGGGCGGTATATCGAATGCGGAGCTCGAAAACACGGTCATTGGTGGCAAAAACTGCGCCAGGCTTTCCGGCACTGTGACCCGCGAAAGCAATGGGGGCTTCATTCAAATGGCCCTTGGATTCGGAAAAAACTATAAATCGATCGACGCGTCACTATATTCCGGCGTAGAACTTGAAGTCTTTGGAAATAACGAAGATTACAACGTACATATCCGCACAACCGACTGCCGATGGTACGATGAATCATACCGATACACGTTTTTTGCGAAACCGGAATGGCAATCTATACGAATACCTTTCCGTGACTTCAAAGCAAATAGTGTTTCAGAGTCGTTAAACAGCGCCGGGATCAACCGCATTGCCCTACTTGGGTGGATGCGTGAGTTTGAAGCCGACGTCGCTCTGAGCAGGATGTCTTTGTACAGCTAGCAGTTTAAAAACGGGAGGCAACCATTAACGTTCTTAATCGCATTAAGTCGAGCAAACTCATGCCGGGCAAACCAACGCTGATCATTATCAGTGCGTTTGTGGTGGTCGTCCTGCTGGTATCCACCCGCCCCGACAACAAGCCGGAAGTCCGTAAAGAACGTGCCTGGTCGGTCTATGTCATAGAGGCCACACCAAAAACATTGAACCCGACGCTGGAGCTATTTGGTGAGGTGCAGTCACCGCAAAACGCAGAGCTCAGCGCCGGCATCGAAGCGGTGGTTACAGGCATGCCGGTACGCGATGGCAATATGGTTAAGAAAGACGAGGTACTGCTCATACTCGATGACAGAGATGCCCTACTCTCGCTGAGACAAACTGAAGCCGATCTCAAAGAAGCCGAAGCACAGAAAAACTTTGCCCGCATCCGCCTGACCCGCAGTAGAGAAGCTTACAAAAAAGAAACCGAACTCCTTACGATTAACCAGAGTCGTGCGGCACGCGCCGAAGAACTCGCTGCCGAAGGTCTTTTATCGCAATCCGATAAAGACACGGCCAGCGAAAACCTGGCGCGGCAGCAGATAGCCATTAACCTGGCTGAGCTTCAGGTAGAAGAAAATTCTGCGAAGCTGATCGAACTCGATGCCCGGATCGCTCGAATTACTGCCCTGCGTGACGCAGCGTCTATCGATCTTGAGCGCACCCGTATTAAAGCACCTTTTTCCGGGGTTATTTCTGAGCTACAGGTATCTGAAGGCGACCGTGTACGGGTAGGCGACCCGCTCATGCGACTGCAAAATCCTGATGCTATTGAGATCAGGGCACAGCTACCATCCAGGATAGCAAGATCAGTAACCACTCGCCTGAGTAGCGGTGACACGATCTCTGCCGTTATCCAATCAGACAACTCCGAGATCACAGGCAGGCTGCTGCGTGTGTCCGGGCAAACCAGCGTCGGCAGCGGTGGCGTCGATAGTTTCATTGGCCTTAAGCCGGGCAGTACGGGTTTAAGACTCGGCAGCACGGTCCGCGTGCAGCTGGAGCTGCCGGCCGAAGCAAACGTTGTAGCCGTGCCGGGCGAAGCGGTTTACGGCAGTAACCGCTTATACAAGCTCGACGGCGACCGCATGAAGATGATCGAATTTGACCGCATCGGTGAACGTGAATTTGGCAGCGGCGGTACCGAAGTGCTGGCCCGCTCCGATCTGCTCGGCAAAGGCGATCAGGTCATCGTAACCAAGTTAGCCAACGCCGCTGACGGCTTACTAGTTCAACCTATGCTCGATGCCAATGCGCAGAGCTCCCCCGGCACATTGAGCAATATAGACCCGGAAGCGCCGTGAATAACTTTATCCGAATGTTTGTCAGGCACCCGGTTGCACCCAACCTGGCCATGCTGGTGATGATCATTGCGGGTATCTGGGCCACCGCCCAACTGACCCGTCAACTTTTACCGGCCTTTGCCATCAACGTCGTAACTGTCTCGGTGGAATGGCCCGGGGCTGCCGCAGAAGATGTTGAGGCATCGCTTACCCAACCCCTCGAAGATGCCCTGCTCGGTCTTGATGAAGTACGCGGCATCAACTCTGCCTCACGCGATGGTCAAAGTAATGTCGATATCGAGTACGCACTGGAAACCGACATGGGGGCCGCACTGGATCAGGTAAAAAACGAAATTGCTCAGATTCGTAATCTCCCTGAATCGGCCGAAGAACCCAAAATTTCACTGGTTAACCGCAACGAGCGCGTGGCTAAAGTTGTCATCAGCGGTCCCGTAAGAGGCCAATTGCCACCACTGGCTAACCGCTTTGAGAGAGAGCTGCGCGCCAAAGGCTTGTCGCGAGTGGATGTCGTCGGAGTGCCCGGTCAGGAAGTAGCTATTGATGTGGTACCCGACCGCTTAAGTGAACTGAACATTTCCTTGCAGGAAGTGGCCGACAGAATCAGAGGCAGTAGCCTCAACGTGCCGGCCGGCAGTATTGGCAGCCGTGATGTCGCCAGACAATTGCGCAGTCAGGATGAGGCCCGTTCGGTCGAAGAGTTCAATGAGATTCCCATCGCTACCGATAAAGCCGGTCAGCTGGTTACCTTACGCGATATCGCACAGATAAGCCGGCGTGCAAAAGACAACGAGATTGATCTGTATGCCGACAACCGCCCTGCTGTTGAGCTGATCATTAATCGCTCGGACACCGAGGACGCTTTGACGGTGGCACAAAAAATGAACGACTGGCTTGTCGAAGCACGTCTTGATCTGCCACCCAACGTAGAACTCACAGTTTACGATGAGGTTTGGCGCACCGTTGATGAGCGCATCGACCTTATGATGAGCAATGCCCTGTCTGGTCTGGCACTGGTTTTAATTGTTCTCTATATATTCCTGAACGGCCGCGTCGCATTCTGGGTTGCCGTAGGCATTCCCGTGTCTGTGTTTGCCGCATTAATGGCACTGTACTTATTCGGCGGCACCATCAACGTAATGACATTGTTCGCCATGATCATGACCTTTGGCATCATCGTGGACGATGCCATTGTGGTGGGTGAAGAGGCCGTCACACGCTTCCAGGCCGGCGAAGGCCCGGCGAGCGCTGCAGAAAATGCGGCAACCCACATGTTTGCTCCTGTGACAGCCGCCTCACTCACAACCATTGCTGCTTTCGTGCCCCTGCTCGCCATCGGGGGACCTACCGGCTCGATTCTTTTTGCCATACCGCTGGTGGTGATCTGCGTGGTCATTGCCTCACTGATCGAATGCTTCATCGTTTTGCCCGGCCATTTGCGTCATTCGCTCGAAGGCACAGCAGAACAAAAACCGTCACGCTGGCGACGGCAAATCGACCTGCGGTTTAATCGTTTTCGTGACGATGTTTTCAAACCGGGTGTTGTTTGGGCAACCAACAACCGGCGCACCACCACAGCCATAGCAACGGCCGGCTTTCTTCTGGTTATCGGTTTGATTGCCGGCGGCCGCATCGGCTTCTCATTCTTCCCTCAGCCCGACGGCACCACCGTTACCGCGAGCGCACGCTTTGTTGCCGGTTCACCACCGGAGCGCATGGAGCAATTTCTGCAGAATGCAGTTACCGCAGTACGCCAAGTCGAAGCTGACTCCGGTATCGAATTTATTGAACTGGTTGTTGCCCGGCAGAATGAAAACAGTCAGGGTGACTTAGGCTCGCATATTGGTGCCATCACGCTGGAACTGACTAAGCCCGATACCCGTGGCGAATGGACCAACCAGAAAATCATTCGTGAGTGGCAAAAGCGCATCGTGTTGCCACCGGGCATGGAGTATTTCCTGACGAAGTCGAGCCGTGGCGGCGTCCCCGGCTCCGATATCGATGTCGCGTTTAGCGGTGCCAGTGCAGACCAACTAAAACTCGCTTCCCTTGATCTGCAGGACAGACTTCGTGAACTCAACGGCGTAAGTGCGGTGAAAGATGACCTGGCGTACGGTAAAGAACAGCTTATTTTTGAACTGTCACCGACGGGTCGGGCTATTGGCCTGAACGGCGAATCACTCGGCAACCAACTTCGCACGTATTTTGAAGGCGAACTGGTGCAGATATTTCAGGACAAAGGTGAAGATGTAGAAGTCCGCCTGCGATTGACAGAAGATAATCGCGACTCGCTGCGCTCGCTGTCATCATTACCTATCGTGCTTAGCGATGGCAGCAAAGCCAGTCTGGCCAACGTTGCCACCCTCTCTTATGCGCGCGGCTTTGACGATCTGAAACATGCCAACGGACTGCTGGCAGTCCGCATCACCGCCGATGTAGACACTGCATTAAATAACGCCAACGCTATCCGGGCCAATCTGGCAAGAAACGCCCTGCCCGAGATAGTCGAAACCTATGGTGTGAACTGGAGATACCGGGGCAAAGCGGAAGAACAATCGGAATCGGTGGGCGGTATTGGTGTAGCCCTGCCCTTGGCCCTCTTGATGATCTACATCATTCTAGCGTGGGTATTTGGCTCGTATGTCTGGCCGCTTGCAGTCATGAGCGTCATACCGTTCGGACTCGTGGGCGCAATCTTTGGTCACTGGCTGCTTAATTTCGATATGACCATGATGTCCATCTTTGGCATCTTCGGTCTGTTAGGGATAGTCATTAACGATTCCATTATCCTGACTATCGAATATAAAAAACTGCGTGAAGAAGGCGTGGCTGCAAAAGAAGCAGCAGCTAGCGCCTCGGCGAAACGTTTAAGAGCCGTGCTACTCACCTCTCTTACCACCATAGTCGGCATACTGCCGCTGTTGTTTGAGACCGCATTGGAAGCACAATTCCTGAAACCCATGGTGATCTCACTCAGCTTCGGACTGTTATTCGGTACACTGATCGTGCTGTTCCTGTTGCCCGTATTCCTGACCGGCATGGAAAAACTGCGTCAGTTCGCTACCCGTGTACGCAGCAGTGTATTGGGGCTAATGCCTGATGAGATATCCACCTTCAGCGCAGGTCTGGCACGGCGCATGACACGGAGAGACCCTACCGCCATGCCCGGCACCAAAGGAGGTCTGTCATGAGTTCAAATACTGCCGCCAACCTAATAGAAGCGCAGGCTCACGAAATTGCAGGGCAGGCTTGGGCTGAATTACAAACCGCCTATAGCAATATTGAAGACCGTTTCGGTCCGGATGCCGAAGCGCTGTGGACCGACCATCTGCAACAACGGCTTATAGAACTTTCAGTTGCACTGAATGCGGGTGATGCAAAACTGTTTGCCGCCCGTCTCGCCTGGTCACGCTCAGCCATGCAGTCCCGCGGCCTGACCGCGGAAGATATTGATAACAGTTTAAAAGCCCTGAGCACTGCCCTTGCTTCACAACTCAGCCAATCTGCAGCCGATGCTGCGCGTAACTGCATCAGCGAAGCCAATAATACTTTGCTCCGGAATGCCGAAGCCGGGCTCGCATCACAGCTGGACCCCGGGTTGCCGAATCACAGATTGGCTTTGCAGTACATACAGGCCGTTGTCGCAGGCAACGTATTACCCGGCATGGAACTGGTTCTGGATGCCGTTGAGCGCGGACTCTCAATCAACGACGCCTACCTCGAAGTATTACTGCCCGCACAAACCGAAGTCGGCCGGCTTTGGCACCTCAACAGCATCAGCGTGTCTGAAGAACATCTTGTCAGTTACACCACGCAAAGGCTGATGGCGACTATTGCATCCCGGGCACAACGGAAGCCGGACAATGGCTATACCGCTGTGGCCGGTGCGGTCGTCGGCAATGTACATGACATCGGCATACGGGCCATCGCCTACCTGATGGAGATCGAAGGCTGGAGAACCATCTATCTGGGCTCGGATATCCCGCAAACGGAACTCCCCAATACGTTGGATAGCTTTGAGGCTGACGTGCTGCTGTTATCGGTGGCACTAACCTCACAGCTGCCCGATACAGCAAGAACCATTCAAAGCATCCGTGACAGCGGCGAACACCCGGTTAAAATTCTGGTCGGTGGCAATGGTTTGTCAGAAAGCCCCGACCTGTGGCGCGAGATTGGTGCCGACGGATACGCCACGGGCGCCGGCCAGGCACTTGCTCTGGCATTAGAGATGGTCACCCTATAAGGCCGTGACACAATCGGTGCCGAAGCAGCGTTGTTACTGGTATTATTCAAATAACTGAAAACCCTCTGCTGAAGAGATTGCGGCGCTGTTTAATCATTCACTACCACTGCGGATCACCTTGTTAAGCTGTGCACTGCTGTTGAGTGCCTGCTCGAGTCGCCCCTATCTTCCCGACACATCCGGATCACCGGCATTCATTGAGCGCTCACTCGCTCAAGATGAGGAAGGCATTCGCATAAGTGTCGCGGTGCCGGATGCCACAGAGTCGGAGCAATTTTTCGGACTCCCCCTTTACGACAAGGATGTTCAGCCGGTTTGGCTCAGCGTAGAAAACAATACTGACACCTCGCTAAGATTATCCATATGGAGCATCGACCCCGATTACTACCCCCCGCTGGAAGTCGCGTGGATGTTCAGGGGCGACTTCAGCAAAGAAGACCGGGCCGGCATTGAGGAAACACTCTATCAATCCGCCATCGCCCGGCGGATTCCCGCCGGACAAAGTCGCAGCGGATTCGTCTTCAGTCGCTTTAAACCCGGCACCAAGGGTTTCAATGTCGATATTTTTGAGCCGGAGGGTGAATCTCATCACTTCACCTTCTTTGTACCCATGCCGGGCTTTGTACCCGACTATATGACTGTCGATTTTGCCTCGCTCTATAGTGAAGAGGAAATACTGCACACCGATGAAGCCGGACTGCGCGAGGCTTTGGAACAACTGCCGTGCTGTGCAACCGACTCCACCGGCACACGGGCGGGCACACCCTACAATGTGATGCTGGTGGGCACCGGTGAAGCCGTGCGACGCGCACTGTTGCGCGCCGACTGGCAGGAAACGGAAGACGGCAGCAAGGTTAATGCGCTTGCCAGCAGGCAGTTCTACTTCGGGCGTAAGCCGGACGGCAACTTTATAAAAGCCCGCTCCGATGGCAACGAGCGCCGGGAGCTGCGTTTATGGTTGGCACCCATCAAACTCGACGAAAAATGGGTATGGGTAGGACAAACCGTTAATGTCATCTCAGAGAGCATCGGCAAAAGTCGTGAGCCGTTTGTCGGAGGCAATATAGATACTCCGGCAACCTACCTGATGCAGGATTTCTGGTACCACCAGTCACTGGAAAGCCTGGCCTTCTATAAAAGCATGGAGGAAATACCCGCAGAGGAGCGGGTCGGCACATTTGATGAGCACTACTATTACACTCAGGGGTACCCCGGTGTATTAATTCTGTCCGAAGACCCCGTTGGCCTCGATCGCGTCTTCAATCTGCAGTGGGAGGACATGCCCGTTGCAGAATAAGCAGCATAAACTCATAGCCAGCATAAAGAGCTTCGCCTACAGCATCCTGTTTGCCTGCGCATACCCGGTACAAAGCACCGAACTGGTTCAACAGGTACCGGCTCCCAACAAGCGTATTTATGTTCAGGAACAAGGCGACCTGAAAATAAGCGCCGCCGTACCCAGCGCTGATGAAACCAGAGACATATTCGGCACCAATTTATACGCACGCAATATTCAGCCGATCTGGATACAGATCGAGAACCTCGGCGACACAGAGATGTGGTTACTGCCGGTGGGTATCGACCAGGAACGTTACAACTACCTCGAAACTGCGTCCCGGCATTTTAAGTTTGAAAAATTACTGAAAAACAGAGCTGATCGTCTTTACCAACAAAGCACCATCAGAAACTCGATTGACCCCGGCGAAGCCAGGGCCGGTTATGTTTTCAGCCGGGTCGATGAAGGCACCAAATCATTTAATGTGGATATCGTGCGTCCCGGTGACAGCCCGCTGAGAGAAACCTTTTTTGTGCCGGTTCCCGGCTTGCGCATTGATCACTACCAGACCGATTTCAACAACATGTACAGTGATGAGGAAGTAATCGACGTTGACTTGCAGGGTCTGATTAGAGAACTCGAAGCACTGCCCTGCTGTGTAAAAGACGCCAAGAGCAAAAACAACGGTGACCCGCTTAACATCGCCTTCGTAGGGGACCTGGAAGACATTTACTACAGTTTTCTCCGTGCTGGCTGGGATGAAACTGAGACGGTTAATAAAGGTTCTCTGTGGAAAATGCTGAAGTCGTCGATTTTTGTCAGCGACTACCGTTATTCACCGGTCAGTGCTCTGTATGTGTATGGCCGGCCGCAGGACATCGCACTGCAAAGAACCCGTCAAAGCATTCATCAACGCAACCACCTGCGCCTGTGGATGACGCCCATGAAACTCGAAGGCAAACCGGTGTGGATCGGACAAATCAGCCGGGACATAGGCGTTCGCTTCACCAAGAAAACCATCACCACACACAAGATTGATGCCGACGTCGATGAAACGCGTGAGTTTCTTGTTGAAGACATGTTCTATTCGCAGGGACTATCGGCGATCGGCTATGTCAGAGGTGTCGGCGAAGCGCCCTATGACGCACCGCGTGGCAACCTGACCGGCGACCCATACTTTACCGACGGCCTGCGCGTTGTGATGTGGGTGTCCGGCTCACCGGTAGAACTGGATGAAGTCAAAGCAATACCGCTCAGTGTCCGGCCGGGTTTGAACTGAGCAACACCTCTCCCCGGGGTTCAGCGCAGGTCACAAACCCAGACATCGTTATCCTGCGGCCACGGCGAAAAACGCTCCCGGTCACCACCGAACATCCAGAGCTTGTCATCATAGACTTCGAGCATAAAGTCACTCTTGCCCTGCCCCGTTGACGCCATATTCCAGACATCGTTATCGGCCAGTTGCCAACCATCCATGCCTTCGCCACAGGCTTTCGGCTCCCAGGTCCATAGGTCGTGACCCAAGTCCTGAATGTACTTGCCCTTACCTTTCTTATGGCCGCCGATGAGATACACCACGCCGTTATGCGCCACGGCCTGCTGGCCTGTGCGCGGCGCCCACGGTGCATGACCTAACTTCTCCCAGGTCACACCTTGGTCGTCAGACTTCCAGACATCGTTACGGCGCCCGGGCCAATTGGCTTGCCATACAGGGTTATCGTGATCGCCGCCCATGAAATAGATAGTGCCGTCGATATACACC
>Ga0209692_10001785_pt1 | contig 26977 bp, 22 predicted proteins | sample tdDd472_FD_187129 | JGI IMG/M metagenome (GOLD analysis project Ga0209692, IMG submission 187129) | Marine sediment microbial communities from the Atlantic coast under amendment with organic carbon and nitrate - tdDd47.2 (SPAdes)... | ecosystem: Environmental > Aquatic > Marine > Coastal >... | reverse complement strand
TGCTATATGTGCTCTCCAGGTGACTGATTGATACTTATCTCCTCTTATGAAGATTGTGTCATACTGGAGTGAGGCATAGACAGCAGAACGGAGCATCGAGTTATTGTTAGCTTTTTTCAGGGTCGACTACTTAAAAATGATCAAGTCCTGATTGAACGAATCGTTTCCAAAGGACAACGTTCCGATTGGTTTGATCAGGATAAAAATGAATGGGTTATGGTCTTGCAAGGGCAGGCGATTCTCTCTTTTAAAGAGGGGGACGATCTGCTATTGCAAAAAGGAGACTTTGTTCATTTACCAGCCCATCGACTGCATCGTGTTAAATGGACCGATCCTGAACAGGAAACTATATGGTTGGCTATTCACTATTTATAGCAACGTATTTAAGGTTGGAGATTTGGTCAAACACTTCTCCTCGATTTCGGCAAAAAATAACTCTGCCGTGGCGAGAGCATCACTGAGTGCATTGTGAGCCTTATATTGGGGTAGCTTATGATGATCGCGCAAATTAAACAGTCGTAATGCCGCCGGGGAGAAATTACCACCATAACGGTCCAATCGGCGCTTTGCTATAATCAACGTATCCAATATGGGAAATTCGGGAGCCATACCATAGAGTTTCTTGCAGGCGGCTTGGAGAAAGTTTTTTTCGATTTGGCCAAAATGTACCAACATCACCTTCCCGGCCAGAGCTTGTAGTAGGTTTTCTATCACTACATGTAATTCTACACCTTGAGATTTAACGTCGTCGGTAATTTGGTGGATTACGACGTTTTCTTCATCCAAGTTTCCAGTGGTTCGAACCACCTTATGATAGGAACTTCCCACGAGTATTTCGTTATATTCTATGGTGATAAAACCAACGCTGAGTATCTGATCTTTATCCGCATTGAGACCCGTGGTTTCAAAGTCAACCGCCAAGATAGGGGTTTCGTCGATTGGTGTCTTAGGATCGGGAAAAGGGACTGATAAAAAATCTTTAATTGGTCCTTCCGGCGCTTTTTTTAATAACCGTTTTCGCTTTGCTTCGTACCCAAATAATTTATCAAACATCTTATATCCTTATCCTCCCCCGTTCCCTAGCCTAGATTAAATCTAGCCTCCAAACTTGCTTGCATGGTCTGGATCACTTTAAAGGCATCTTTTAAATGCTCACGCTCCAATTTAGAGATCTCGACTGGAGACATATAATTATCGGGTTGTAAACTGTCTCTGATCTGATTAGCCTGGTGTTGTATCCGTAAGGTACAGATAAATTCAAAGGCGTCCAGAAGATTGGCTGCTCCATCTTTACTTAATGAGGGAGTACCGGCCGCCTTTTTTAGCCGGGCACGTGTCCCGACTGAGGTTATTCCTTCCGACAGGGCATAGATACGGGCCAAGTCGACGATTGGGGCAATACCATTGTGTTTTAGGTCCAGTGTATCGTTGTGTTCACCGTCATGCACCAATACGAAACCACGGAAGAATCCTAACGGCGGACGTAGCTTCATGGCATTAATGGTCAAGTTGGCTAAAAAGATACTATTATTCTGGGTCTGTTCCAGCATCTTGGCCCGTACATCAATCAATAAATTTTCGTCACCATGAATGGTGCGTAAATCAAAGAAAATACTTGAGTACATCAACGCTTTGGGCGATGGAGTATTTACCCATTGATGGAAATATTCGGTCCAAACCGATGAAGTTTGACGCCATTTGCGATTACTGGCCATGACATTACCAGGACAGTATTCATAACCACAGGTATTCAAGCCATCGGTTACAAATTTGGCTAATTCTTCAAACCAGGCTAAGTCCTGTTCTTTGACATCATCTGAGATAACCAAGGCATTATCCTGATCGGAATGCGATGTCTGTTCCCGACGGGCATGAGAACCGGCAGCTACCCATGCATAAGGTACCGGGGCAGGCCCTAATTTCTCTTCCGCCATTTCGATGAGACGTTTGGTTATGGCACTGGTCACCGCAGTAACACCTTTTCCGACGTGTTCCGGCGTGGCACCCATGCGGACCAATTGTAATTGTAGTTGTGGGATCACCTGGCTATGTTCGACCAGTTTTTCGATACTATCTGCTTTGCGGATAGCACTACTAAGATAAACCGAGTTACGACCTTCTTGGCGCATTAAGTCGGTAATGCTGATAATCCCTTTTAATTCATCCTCGTCTATTACCGGTAAGTGATGAATATGCTTTCGAGTCATCATCATCATGGCTTCAAATGCATTAGTGGAGGTATTAGCTGAAATCATGTTTTTTGTCATGATTTGATCGACTTCCACTTCGGGGGTGAGGTCGGCAGCCACACAACGCTTGGAAATATCTTTATCGGTAATAATCCCGACCGGTTTATCGTTTTCCATAATCAATATGGAAGATACGGCATAATCGGCCATTTTAATTGCGGCTTCTCTAATCGTGGCATGTGTCTGGATATTCACTACTGGAAAGTGCAATAAATCGGAAAGCGGGGTGTGCATTAACGAGGAAGTCAGTGCAGCTTCCTCCTGCATCGCCGTCACCTTCATTTTCAGGCGTTGAGAAGCCGTTTTTTGAATAAAGGATAAGACACTTGGATGTGCATCGATCAGTTCAGCCATCACGTCACAGGGGATGGTATAAACTAAAGTATCTTCATCCACCTGGATATCAAATTTTTCTGAATTATTATCCATACAGAAAACCGTACAGATATCGCCTTCACCCAGCTTACCCAATAATTTAGCCTGTTTGGATAGCAAGGAGACTGCCCCTTTACGTAATAAGTAGAGACGGTTTTGCTTTATGTTTTCCGGCGGTAAGGGAAAGCCACGGCGAATATAACGTATCGATACCTGTTGGGTGATCTTCTCAATAAGATCATTCGGTAGGCGATCAAAAGGAGGAATTCCGGCGATAAAATCACGGATCTCTTTTAATTCAATTTCCATATTAGTTACTACTCCGACTGGTAATGAATTCGCTAAAATAAAATCCTTTATTAACCGTCACGATAATACGAATTTTTAATTCAGGGCTAGTTTCCGATAAGCTGGCTAACTCAGTACTTGCTTGCCAGTATGTACGACCTATATCCGGGGTTAGAGGATATTGTAATTCTTTACTACTACTCTCGATGATTGAAAGTCCAGCACTATCCAGCGCATAGTTGGAATCAATCTGGGTAAAACCGTTTTTATCAGACAGGTTTAATGTGAGTTTTTCATGCTTAAGTGTACATTTATCGGAGACAATATCGCATTTCCCGTCGACTTTCATTTGAAATAGATTTTTACTCGCCGCTTTTTTTTCCTCGTAATAGTCTCCGGCAATATAGCCGCCGACCAATAAGAATGGGGCGATAATAATGGCAAGTTTCATGTGGGGGGTTAGTTTCATATGCTTAATACTTAGATATAGTTTCTATCGTGAGTTTTGATATTCAGAAGGACTTGAAAAATTGTTTTTCTATTTTTATCCGAAAAACAGGCTTTTGCAAGTGCCTCTGTAAGCAAAAAAGGCTCCTGATAATCAGGAGCCTTTTCCAGTTCAAATTAATGAGCTGTTAGCTTTACTTAGTGACCGCTTTGAGCTGCACCGGCACCAGCAGGGATACGAATATCTTCGATCATGTGCTGGATCTTTTCTGGTGGACGTTCGCCAATCATCTTAGCGACTGCGAAAGCAGTTGCAAAGTTAACGATAGCACCAACAGAACCGAAGGCTTTAGGATCAATACCGAAGAACCAATTTCTTGGTAAGTCACCTAAGAAGGAAGTACCTTTAATAAACATAATACCTTCGTGCTGGAAGATATAAAGTAAGGTAACACCGATACCAGCAGTCATACCGGCAATTGCTGCTTTACTTCCGACAGTCTTGGAGAAGATGCCCATCATCAACGCAGGGAAGATGGATGAAGCTGCAAGACCGAAGGCTAAGGCTACTGTACCAGCCGCGAAGCCCGGCGGATTCAGACCGAGATAACCGGCTACCAGGATAGATAGCGTCATGGTGACACGACCTGCCAATAGCTCCGATTTTTCACTAATATCCGGCGTGAATACCCCCTTCATTAAGTCATGCGAAATGGAGGATGAAATAGCTAATAACAAACCAGCCGCAGTTGATAGTGCAGCAGCAAGACCACCGGCAGCAACCAATGCGATTACCCAGTTAGGTAATTGAGCAATTTCTGGGTTAGCTAATACCATGATGTCGCGGTCAACTTTAACCATTTCATTGGTAGCTTTGTCGGCAACATATAGGATCTTACCGTCGCCATTCTTATCTTCAAACTTCAACAGACCGGTTTTTTCCCAGTTCTTGAACCACTGTGGACGCTGTTCGTATTCAAGTGCTACGCCATCAGCAGGTTGAATGGTATTCATTAAGTTCAAGCGAGCCATAGCACCAACTGCAGGAGCAACAGTGTATAGAGCGGCAATGAAGATTAATGCCCAACCAGCAGAAGAACGAGCAGCTTTAACAGTAGGTACTGTAAAGAAGCGCATAATTACGTGAGGAAGACCAGCTGTACCAATCATTAAAGATAAGGTGTACATGAACATGTTCAAAGTACTACCTAATTTAGCGGTAGTGTATTCTTTAAAGCCAAGTTCAGTTACTACTAAATCCAATTTATCCAGCAGGTACATGCCACTACCATCGGCCAGGGTGCTACCCAGACCAATTTGTGGAATTGGGTTTCCGGTTAAATGTAACGAGATGAATACGGCAGGAACGGTGTAAGCGAAGATAAGTACACAGTATTGAGCAATCTGTGTATAAGTAATCCCTTTCATTCCACCTAATACTGCATATACCCAAACAACGAACATACCAATACCAAGACCAACACCATAATCTACTTCAAGGAAACGTGAGAAGGCAACACCAACACCCTTCATCTGACCGATTACATAGGTCAAAGAAGCGATGATCAAACAGGCAACAGCAACAACACGGGCAGTATTGGAATAATAACGATCGCCAATAAATTCAGGTACGGTGAATTTTCCATACTTACGTAAGTAAGGAGCTAAAAGCATGGCCAATAATACATAACCACCGGTCCAACCCATAAGGAATACTGAACCACCATAACCTAAGAAGGCAATCAAACCGGCCATGGAGATAAAGGATGCAGCACTCATCCAGTCAGCACCAATCGCCATACCATTAAGAACCGGATGTACACCACCACCAGCTACATAGAACTCACTAGTGCTTCCTGCACGTGCCCACCAAGCTAGAAAGAAGTACAAACCGAAAGTGCCGAATACGGCGATATATGTATATAGTTTTAATTCATCCATCGATTATTGCTCCTCGTCTTCTTGAACGCCATGTTTTTTATCTAGTTTATTCATGCTGGCTGTATAGAAGAAAACTAGAGCAACGAAGGTGTAGATAGAACCTTGTTGAGCGAACCAGAATCCAAGTTTATAACCGCCAATGGAAATTGCGTTGAGTTGATCAACCAATAAAATACCGAAAACAAATGAAACTAAAAACCAGATGCTTAAACAAATAGCCATCAGGCGAAGATTCTCTTGCCAATACGAGCTGTTGCTACCCATATATTACTCCTCCTCAGGAAAATATCATTAATAAAGCAAAACTGCTGTTTACCGAAAAAAACAAAAAATGCTTACTCGATTCACCGAAACAGTTTTGTTTTGAACCTACTAGGACTAGGATTTTGTCCGAGAATATAGAATCATTTCTGTATTTTCGGAAAAACTCCCAGGGCCCATAAAGGGCGACCAGTATAGAAAATTCAAGCTTATTTTACAATCAACTATAGATTTATTTATACAATGATTTTCAATACTTAGTATAAATAATGTTAATCATTGATGTATATCATATTGAAACTTTCAATACTTGCCGTAATCGTGCTTTTTGACAGATAAAAATCAATAAGCAGGATAGTATGGCAAATCAGGTTTAAGTATTGCCTGATTTACCCAATAAGGGAGCGGGAAATTAGTGAGACATAAATACCGGAATAGTCATATCACGCATTAGTGTTTTGGTCACGCCACCCAGGAACATCTCATGAATTCTGGAGTTACCATAGCCGCCCATAATAAGAATATCTGCACCTAAATCGGCCAACGCATTAAGTACGATAATGGCCACGTCGACCCCCATACTTTGAACATGCTCAAGACGGGCATTTAAGCCGTGTCTTTTTAGGTGGTTGACCAGTTCTTCACCGGCATCTTTACCTTTGGAGCTAGGTTTCTTATCGGCATTTACGACTAAAACGACTACTTCTTCCATACCTTCCATTAAGGGTAATGCATCGTGTACGGCACGGGTCGAGGCACGACTACCATCCCAAGCGATAACTGCTCTATTGGCTGGGATCTGGTGGGCTCCTACGTAAGGTACGTATAGTACTGGACGTCCGGAAGAAAACAATACTTTTTCTGCCAAAGAAGTAACTAGAGAGGCAGAATGAGTACGATCAGGGTTAGTCTGTCTTAAAATCGTTATATCGAAGTTACGCACGTATAAAGACAATTGTTCGGGAGCCTTGGATTCACGACAATTAATGATATGCGTATCAACTTTAACATCCGTTTGGCTTGCCTGTTCCAGAAAATCATTGATAATTGCCTGGGCTTTTCGGGATGAATTTTCCTGCTGCTCTTTATTGACCTGAGATGTTAAAGTGGCTGCGATATGGGGTGGGATTTTAATGTCAAACGTTACTCCCACTAAATGCGCACCATGCGCAGCAGCGAAAGCAAGGGCTGTTTGAACGCGATCCTTATTGGACGCACCGTCGTCGAGATAAACAAGGATGTCTTTATAATTCATGAGTGTAATAGTTCCTTTTTATTTATACGCGTAACTATTCAATGTAGTTGCGGAACAACATTGTCAATTTCAAAAGTAAATTTGAACCAAAAAGTGTTAAAAATAAATTCCACTAGACAGTATAGTTATTATTTTGATTGTTGCTCAGTTTTATAACATATTCCTAAAGAAATCAATAGTAATTGTTTTAGTTATAACCATTACCTTTATTCAATTTTTTAATTATATAATTCTTTAATTATCCATACAGTCGGCGTTTTAATTTAGCTTTTTGGATAATTCGGGTCGCGATCTCTTCAATAGAGATAGACGATGTATCTAAAAAGGGAATATTTTCCCGTTCATACATCTGCACCTGCCAGTCCAGCTCCTTCTTGCATTGCTCCAAGGAAGAATAACGGCTATTGGGACGTCTTTCTTGGCGAATCCGCTGTAATTGTTCCGGTGTGATGGTGAGACCAAATATTTTGCTTTTAAATGGTTTTAAACAACGTGGTAAATCGTCTCTATCCATATCATCATCAGTTAATGGATAATTGGCTGCTGGAATTCCATAGAGCATGGAAAAATAAAGCGAGGTGGGCGTTTTACCGGAGCGAGATACGCCAATTAAGATAATATCGGCATCAGCATAGTGCTGTGTGGATATGCCGTCATCATTATTTAATGAGAAGTTAATTGCCGACATTCGGGAATCATAGGAACGTGAACTTTGCATACTATGGGATTTTCCCATTTCATGAGAAGAACGTTGTTTTAATACTTGTTCCATGGGATTTAGGAAGGTTTCAAAAAAATCGAACAAAATCCCATGACTGGATTCGATACGGTCAAAAATTACCGGATCCAATAAAGTACTGAATATAAGTGGCTTGGCACCATCCCGTTCAGCGGCCATATTGATCTTTTTTTTAGCCTTGAGAGCTTTGTCTTCGCTATCGAGGAAGGGAATGTTTTCCTCTTTCCAGCTGATCCCTTCAAATTGACTGATCAGACTGCGTCCTAACATTTCAACGGTAATACCGGTTCGATCAGATAGGTAGAATACCGTTCGTCTGGAAGACATAATAGCTCAATAACTCTTTAATATATGTAAGGATATAAAACGGAATGTTTAAAGCACCCCGTTTCAAGGAACAGTTATTTTGACTGGTCAGCAAGGTATAGCCAAGTATCAACCACGGTATCCGGATTTAAGGAGATACTGCTGATCCCTTGTTCCAATAACCATTCGGCGAAATCAGGGAAATCGGATGGTCCTTGACCACAAATACCGACATATTTGCCTTCCTCTTTACAGGCGTTAATAGCCATAGAGAGCATTTTCTTGACCGCCGGATTGCGTTCATCAAAGAGATGTGCAATCAGTCCGGAATCGCGGTCTAAGCCCAAAGTTAATTGGGTCATATCATTAGAACCGATAGAGAAGCCGTCAAAGTATTGCAGGAATTCTTTGGCCAATACGGCATTAGATGGAATTTCACACATCATGATAATTCGTAGACCATTTTGACCACGTTCCAGACCATTTTCTTTTAAAAGGGCGATAACCTGTTCGGCCTCTTCTAAAGTACGACAGAAAGGGATCATAATTTCTACATTGGTCAGTCCCATCGTATCACGAACCTTTTTAATGGCATTACATTCCATTTCAAAACATTCGCGGAAGGTCTTGGACAGATAGCGTGAAGTACCTCGATAACCGATCATCGGGTTTTCTTCGTGGGGTTCGTAGCGATCACCAGCCATTAGATTGGAATATTCATTGGATTTAAAATCGGACATACGAACAATTACTGGTCCCGGTGCAAAAGCCGCACCCAGAGTACTAATTCCTTCGGCAAGCTTCTCTTCGTAGAATCCAACCGGATCACTATAACCGGCAGTTTTTTCCAGAATTTTATCCTGCAATTCGTCAGGTAGGTCATCAAATTCCAGGAGTGCTAAAGGATGAATTCCAATGCTATTGTTAATAATAAATTCCAGGCGTGCCAGACCGATTCCGGTATTTGGTGTAGAGGCGAAGGCAAAAGCTCGGGAAGGGTTACCAACATTCATCATTATTTTTAAGGGCAGATCCGGCATGTCGCCGACGTCGGTCTCGGTATGTTCAAATGGTAAAATGCCTTCGTAGATAAAACCGGTATCGCCTTCCACACAGGAAACCGTTACTTCTTGTCCTTCTTTAATCAACTTAGTGGCATTACCACAGCCTACTACCGCAGGAATTCCGAGTTCACGGGCAATAATCGCCGCGTGACAGGTACGACCACCGCGATTGGTCACAATGGCGGACGCGATTTTCATAATCGGTTCCCAATCTGGGTCGGTCATATCGGTGACTAGGACGTCACCAGGTTGGATCTGGTCCATTTGATCGATGCTAAAAATAAGTTTGGCGGTGCCTTGACCGATTTTTTGACCGATTGCCCGACCTTCGACAAGAATTTCGCCTTTATCTTTGTTACTAAAGCTATACCGTTCGATAACCTGATGATCAGCGCGACTTTTAACCGTTTCCGGACGAGCCTGAACAATATAAAGTTCATCGTTTCCACCGTCCAGAGCCCACTCAACATCCATGGGGCGACCATAATGTTCTTCAATAATCATGGCTTGTTTAGCGAGGCTTTCGATTTGTTTGTTGTTCAGACAGAATTTTCTACGGCGTGCCTCATCGACATCTTGAATTATGGTTGATTTGGTATAACTTTCGGCTTCGGCATAAACCATTTCAATGGCTTTACCACCCAGTCGTTTACTTAAAATAGCTGGTTTTTTTGCACTGATATTGGGTTTATAGACATAAAATTCGTCAGGATTGACCGAACCTTGTACTACAGTTTCACCCAGGCCATAAGAACCGGTGATAAATACTGCATCACGAAATCCGGATTCCGTATCCAGGGTAAACAATACCCCGGCAGCTCCAATATCACTGCGTACCATTTTTTGAATACCGGCAGATAGGAAGACTTTATCGTGCTCAAAATCTTGGTGTACCCGGTAGGCAATCGCCCTATCATTATACAAAGAGGCAAATACTTCTTTAATGGCTGCTATGACATTGTCTAAACCGCGCACATTTAAAAAGGTTTCCTGCTGCCCGGCAAAAGAGGCATCGGGTAAATCTTCGGCGGTAGCTGAAGAACGAACCGCAACGGCCAATTCACCGTTGGCATCATGTTCCATAATTTTATAAGCGGCTTTGATTTCAGAAAGTAGATCCTGCGGCAGTTCCGCGTCTAGAATCCAGTTCCTGATGGTTTTTCCCGTGTCTGCCAGAGCTTGTAAATCGTCCGTATCCAGCTCGTTTAAGGTTTGATTGATTTTGTTTAATAATCCATCGGCTTCCAAAAAAGTTTTATAAGCACTGGTCGTGGTAGCAAACCCATCCGGTACACTTACGCCGAGTGTTGAGAGACTACTTATCATCTCGCCCAATGAGGCATTTTTACCGCCGACCTCATTAATATCTTTCATGCCGAGCGTATTGAACCAGCTTATGTATTGTGACATGGGTATCCCCTAGGTAGATTTATTTCTTGTGTCCAAATCAAGTTATCAACTGTATAACCGTAACTATTCAATTTTGTGCAAACACACAAAATTGAATATTAGGTTTTTTAACAGAACGGAGCAAGTGTTTTTTCGGTATATTAACTATTAATTTTTAAGAATCTTTTTGACAACTGTTTTTATTGCTACAACCACAACTAGAACCGCAGCCTCCTCCTTCACGAAATGGACCGAATTCCGGGTGTGCTTTAGCAAATCGACGCGCCATCTGTTGTACCAATAACCAACCTATTAATAAGGCTGGGATGAGTAACATGGCGATAAGATAATTCATCATGAATAGACTCCCGTTTAAGCGCCTAAACCGGCAAATCCCATAAAGGTCAGAGATAACATGCCGCCCAGCATCATGCTCATGGCAAGACCTTTACTGGCCGATGGTAATTTCGCCAGTTCCAGACGTTCTCTTAAGCCTGCCATTAATACGATTGCCAGGGTAAAACCTGCGCCAGCGCCGATGGCATAAACAAATGCTTGCATAAAATTGTATTCTTTAAAGGTCTGAAATAATGCTAGACCCAAAATGGCACAATTGGTAGTAATCAGGGGTAAAAAGATACCCAGGGAGCGGAATAAGGCAGGGCTCAATTTCTTTAGCGTCATTTCCACCAGCTGTACAGCCGAGGCGATTAAGGCAATATAACTGATCAAGCGCAAAAACTCGATCTCAAAAGAGGTCAATACCCAGTTAATAAAATAGGCACTGACCGAGCTGACCAACATAACAAACATTGTTGCAACGCCCATGGGAAAGGCGGTATCCAGTTTGCCTGATACGCCGACAAAAGGACACAAACCCAAAAATAGAGCCAACACAAAGTTATTGGCTAAAAAGGCATTAAAGAAAATAAAAGAGAGAGATTCAGTTTCCAAGAGGAGCCTCCTGTTGTATATCGGCAAGTTTAGCTTGTTCTTCCTTACGGTTCTTTAACCAGTCGAATAATAATAACCATCCGCCCAGGACAAAGAATCCGCCGGGAGGAAGGATCATTACGACCCAGGGTTCAAAGGTTTCACCAAATAAGGGGAAGCCTAATAGGGTGCCGCTACCGAGTATTTCCCGAACGGTTCCCAGACAGAGTAGAGCGATGGTAAAACCGATTCCCATACCCAGATTGTTAACAAAGGTTTTTAACGGTGGATTGCGTGAAGCAAAGGCTTCAGCACGTCCCAAGATCATACAGTTGGCCACAATCAGCTGAATAAAGGCACCTAGGGCATTATAGAGGTCCAGACTAATGGCCTGGATCAAATAATCCACAATAGTGACGAAAGTGGCGATAATAATAATATAAGTGGCAATCCGCACCTGTTTGGGAATATGGTTCCTGAGTACCGATACCAAGCCGCCGGAAGCCAATAATACAAACATAGTGGCTAGTCCCATGGCCAGGGCATTGATGGTTGAGTTGGTTACCGCCAGTACCGGACATAATCCCAGCAGCATAACGAATACCGGGTTATTTTCCCAAATACCTTCCATAAAGGTGGCGGAAGTGATTTTATCCTCGGATACTTTATCCGCACTATTGCTGGATGACTGGCTCATACCTTTCCTCTTTTAACTGCGTTAAGAAACGATTGACCTGAGGTAATATTACTTGGGCACTATCGTTAATTGCTTTAGCAACTGCCACGGATGAAATGGTGGCACCGCTAATGGAATCAATCTGCCATGGGAAATTCTTCTTACCATGATTTACGGCTTCAATCTTATGCCCCAGCTTGGTTCCGCTCTTATGGATTTTGGCCGATAAGGCATCGAAGTTGGCGTTAAAGTCCTTGTTGGTAATGATTTTATCTCCCAGTCCAGGGGTTTCGGCCAGTTTAATAATCTTTTTACCGGTGATACATTCACAGCTGGGTTTATAGCCGTAAATCAACTGGATCTTATCCTGATATCCCTGGGCCTGACCGTCGGCAGCAATCCCGATAAATTGTTTGTCTTTATCGTAAGCGACATAAATGGTGATACCATTTTCTGTTTCGCCGGGTTTGACTAATTTACCATCGGCCAATACCATCGGTTGATAGGCTGTCGAACCGGGAATCACCTTTAACACCGCCTGCTCAATGGCAAGACGTTTGTTTTCGGCAATGATTGGTTTGGTAAACTGATAGACAAAGACCACTAAAAAACCGGATAAGGCCGCGATTAAACTTAGGGTGATAATCATAGCGCTACTGGCAGGTTGCTGTGGCGCCGGAGCGGCTTGCGCTGTACTTACGTCGCTCATTATTTATCTCCTCCCTTAGTGCTGAACACTTTCTTCCTTGCACCGCCAAATACTCTCGGCTGAGTGACCTGTTCTATCAACGGCATGGCTGCATTGCCAAGTAGAATAGCGTACATAATACCTTCGGGAAGGCTGGCAAACTCACGGATAATTACGGTTAAAAATCCGATTAATAGCCCGTAGACTAAAACACCAAGGGGTGTGACCGGAGAACCAACCATATCGGTGGCCATAAAAATGGCACCCAACATCAGACCACCTGACAACAACATGAACATTGGTGCGGCAAACTTGGGATCGATTAAATGTAAAATCCCGGAGGTAATAATCACACCTAAGAATATAGAAGCCGGGATACGCCAGTCCAACATTTTCCGGAACGCTAAATAAGCACCACAAGCGAGGATCAACGCAGTTGCTGAACCACCGGCGGAACCAGCTGTAGTCCCTAAAAACAGATCCCAAAGATTGGTATTAACCAGTTGAATCTGTCTTAAGGCAAGAGGTGTTGCACCGGTAAAACCGTCCACTGCCACCTGCTGCACCCAAACCGATACACCCGGTGGCGTCTGAAAAGGAAAGGTCAATGTAGTGGGAATAAAATTCTCAAAACGACCGGTGAAAAAAGCCGGAGTCCAGGTAGAAATGGCAACTGGAAAAGCTGCCTGTACGAAGGCGCGTCCCATTAAAGCGGGATTAAAAATGTTAAAACCCAGTCCGCCGAACAAGGCTTTACCCATGGCGATAGCGACAAAACCACCGACGGCTCCCATCCACAATGGAAAACCGGGAGGTAAGGTCAAGGCCAATAAGATACCGGTAATAACGGCTGACCAGTCGTTAATCGTACTTTGGGTTTTTCCAACCCAGTTGAAAAAACGTTCCGTTAAAACGCAGGTCAATGTCACTGTTATAATCGATACCAGTACACTAAGACCAAATTGGTATATAGCATAAGCACAAATGGGCAGTAGTGCATAGACCACGTTACGCATAATAACGACAACGTTTTGTGGTGCACTGACATGCGGTGATGTACTTAGCTCAATAAGGGGGCGTTTGGCTGACATTAAGCTACCTCTTGAGGATTTTTCAAATTATAGGCTTTGGCAATACGGAAATGTTGTACCAAGGGGATATTGGACGGGCAGACATAACTGCAACAGCCACATTCAAAACAATCCCTTAGATTAAAGTTTTCCGCCATTTCGGCATATTCCCGATTTTCCGCCAACCAACCGAGATGGGCTGGATTAAGATGCATTGGACAGGCTTGTACACAGCGAGCACATTTGATACAAGGATACTCTGGACGTTCGTTGTCATCAATGGAAATCATTTCGTGAAAAATCAGAATTCCCGAAGTTCCCTTAGTAATCGGAACATCCAACGAAGCAATGGATGCGCCCATCATGGGACCGCCCAAAATAATCTTGTCATGATCCACATCTATATCTAGGGTTTCCAAGACAAAACGCACAGTCGTTCCAAACGGTACGATATAATTACCGGGATTTTTAACTGCACTACCGGTAATAGTGATCACTCGTTCAATCAAGCCTTCGCCGCGAGGTAAAAGATAACCCAGTTGCGCCAGAGTTCCAACATTATCAACCACGACACCGACCTGAGCCGGTAATCCGCCTGCAGGAACTTCAACATTCAGCAGGGATTTCAATAACATTTTCTCCGCACCCTGTGGATATTTGGTACGTACCAGTTCCACAGTAATGGGATCATCATCAGCAATTTTTTCTTTTAACAATTTGGCCGCATCGGGTTTATTGTCTTCGATGCCGATAATGGCCTTTTTCGCACCGGTGGATTTAAGGGCATATCGTATGCCACGTATCAAATCGTCCGGTTGTTCCAACATCACACGATGATCGGTGGTCAGATACGGCTCACACTCACAGCCGTTTACCACCAGAGTATGAATATCGTAATCTTTATTTTCCAGCAATTTCACATGGGTAGGAAATGCTGCGCCGCCTAACCCCGCCATACCGGTGGCTTGAATGGCTTTACTGATTGCAGCGGGCGCCATTTTTTCCATGTCTTGCTCAAGACCATACATGACTTCCTGAGTATCGGCACGGTAAACGTCGATAATGATCGACATTTGATACGGCCCTTTAGCACTGGGCATTAAACAGATGTCCTTGATACGCCCGGTTGCCGGGGCATGAATGGGGACGGATACAAAACCATTGGCTTCTGCAATTACCTGGCCGCGGTATACTTCCTCACCTGGAGAAACGACCACCTTGGCTGGTGCACCAATGTGTTGGGATAGGGGAACAATTAATTGAGAAGGAAAAGGCAATCTTTTGATCGCCTTGGACTGGGTTTCCGCCTTATGATAAGAGGGATGAACGCCATGGCTGAAGGTTCCTTCTTGTAACCAACTTAACAAACCCATATTTTACTCACATAAATTCAAATACTGTCCGGTTTTATGCCCGGAAACGCCACAGGAGCATACCGTAGTAGCTACGGTTGCCCCCATAGTAAAGTGATAGACTCGCGATTAATTAAACTTTTCAGCTCGCTTCATTAGCTTGTCCAGACCTTTCTCATTTGGGTTGAAAGGTGTTCCGGGATGGATACATTCGGCGGTACATTTTTCCGCTGCCTTAACGATATCCTGGAAGCTTCCTGCGGTTGGGTCGACAATAATCGCCTGCTTGTCATCATTATATTTGAAGACTTTAGGGTTAATATCGACACACTCGTCACAGGCGGTACATTCCGGAGTTTCAATCCAAACTGCCTCAAAGCTACCGTTACCATTGGCTCCGTTGCCGCCATTGGCTCCGGCTCCAGGTGCCGCAGCCATATCACCGAATGACAAAGCTGCTGAGGTACTGACATCGCCGGCACCGTTAATCGCCATACTCAACAGAGTAGAGCTTAATTGTTGTGCCATCTCTGCTTTGGCTTGAGACTTAACTGCTTCAACGTCGATGATATTGTCGTCACGAGTCAGAGACTTCAATTGACGCCAGAATTCGCGACGTTCTTCGGTGGCCAATACCATTTCCTGATTACACATAATCCGGGTTAGACGATTCTTCTTGTCGACACCCCAGATATAAGGGTAGCTACCATCACGATCATCTTCGTCCATCTCGATGAATTCATGCATTGGAACCATATCGTCATTCCATTTATCAGCAGGAACCATACGGAAATGTTTACGGAAACGACCTTCGGTTAAGGCGAAGTCTGCAAAGGTTTGTGGAATATCGATGCTGGCCTCTTTGCCGTTTTCGTCTTCATATTTCAAAGTATAAGTCGGCCAATCTTCTTCGATAGCAGGGTTACCTTCGATACTAGAACATTCATTTAAGGTCATGCCCGCATCCGGATCATATTTGTAAAGCGGGAAGGCGCGTGATTCAACAGCCAACTTACTTTGCATATCGGATGTATCGTCCCCAATTCCATGCTCTGGTGGACATGCGGCGTAAACATTGAATAAAGCAGGGCGACGCGAATTTAAACCGTCAATATAACCTTCCAACATGTGGGTCATGTGCGAGAAGGAACTCTGTAGTACATAAGAGCTACGATGTGCCATACCAATTAAGCTGATTTCCTTACGAATTTCTTCCTTACCCTTCCATTCTTTTCCGTATGGGGCCATATCGGAAACCTGGGAAACGAAGCCGGAAGTACAAGCCTGACCACCCGTATTGGAGTAAACCTGGGTATCAACCACTAATATCTTCACCGGCATACCGGATGCCATGGCACGTGATAAGTTCTGGAAACCAATATCAAACATGGCGCCGTCACCACCCACAGCGACTACCGGTGGGCATAACAACCATTCTTCATCACTAAAACCTTTCCAATTAAAGTAGGTGAAGAATTTATCATGTTCTGCTGCATCATATTTATCCGCCAATTCCAGCTCTGCACGACGAACTGCCTTAAAGCCTTCAGCCATTTTCGCCATATGACCTTCAAATAACCCCATCGCTACAGAAGGAGCATCTTGGAATAAGTGACTGGTCCAAGGGAATGGATAAGGATTGTATGGGAACGTTGCGCCCCAAACTGAGGTACAGCCGGTGGCATTCACAATACCCATGTCAGCACGACCTTGATTAGTCTGACCATCGGTATACTTAAATTTCAATTGGCGTAATTCTTCCAAAATCGCAGTATTACGTTTTAACCAATTTTGGTCGACCGGTTCACTGATTTGTCCTTCTTCTAAGGTTGAGGACAAGCTGGCCAGAGTTAAATCGCTGTCTTGGTTTTTATCAATCGCATCATTTATGTTAGAAAGATTGGACAAGTCTACATTTTCGGCTAATTTCATCCGAATATGTGTTTCCATTTTTTCAATCAAATCATCCAGTTTGGCCAAATGTTTGATAACTCGCGGCTTCATTAGAGCCGTTACTGCTCCGGTGAATAAGTGGATCGATGTTTTCTCACCACAACCTAAACAGGCGCCATCACCAGCAACCACTGATTGATAGTTAGCTTTATCTAATAATAAGGTCTCTAAAGCACCGACTTTTTCATCAATATCGTCGATACGGATAAAATCGTCTTGGGTTGTTGGTAAATCCATCCAGAATTTCCAATCGGTTCGTAAACGTTCGACATCATCCTTGGTTTGAGGAACCGCTAATAAGGCTTCGTCTTCACAGACATCGATACATAACATACAACCCTTACAAGTGTATGGGTTGATGGTGATGGAGAATAAACCACCGCTGCCTTTGTTTTTCTTTTCGCGATTAGTGTAGTAAGGCTTGGTAATGGAGAATTGGAAATCGCCAATTGTTTGTAACAATAGGGCGAATTCTCTTTCTAAGGTCTCTTTTTCTTTGCCTTCTAATTCAGATTCATTCAAGCATTCTAATACGGCCTGGTCGATTAGCTGGCTGACATTGGCCTGTTCGCCTTTCTCATCGATTAAAGCACGTAAACGTTTTTCGACGGTACGTGATTCACGGCGTAAGAAACGTGTTGGCGTTCCACCTAATTCAATGCGTTGAATAGTAGAGTTGAAAACTTCGGAGATGGTATTGACCAATCCAGGAATCGCACTATCAGGACATACGCTATAACACTCGCCACAAGCGGTACAGTTTTCGGTGACAAACTTAGGATATTCAAAACGAATATTGGTCATATCACGGTAAATACCGGTGGCTGCAGGAACGATGCTGGTGGCCATAAACGGTTCGGCCAAGTTGTCGTTACCTTTACCTTGCAAGTAGAAGCTACCGGTGTGTTCCCAGAAGCGGTGCACGTCAGACTGCATACCATTACCTTCAGGTAAGTATTTCAGCATCATTGGGGTCTTGCTTTGCTTCTTCAGACTTTCCGGTGTAACGCCCACTACTTTATTGGTAATTTCAATGATTTCATCGAAACCACGGCGTACCACACGTAAGTTATCATTAACAACATTTTGTCCCTTGGCACCAAACTTATCTACCAACTGAGCTTCAATGGCATCGAATAATGATTGTTCGGTTAGGTTAGCACGCTCCATTAATGGAGAAGCGGCGAAGAAAGCACCCTGGAAGGCATTACCTTGCATCCGGAATTCCAGATCAGGATTAGACGCTTCCTCTTTTGCAATCTTAAAGCCATCAATAAAGAAAATGCGGATATCATTATCGACAATAAACTGTTGTGCTTGACGAGGAATTTCCGCCCAGGCTGCCTCTTCAGTTGTCTGGGAACTCTGAATAATAAAGCTACCGCCCTTGATCAATCCTGAAACCGGGTTGGAGTGAGAGAATACATTCGGATCAGGGGACAGAACCACATCAACAAATTCATATTCACAGTTCAAGCGAATCTTTTCCGGTGCTGCAGACAAGTAGTAAGTGGTCGGCTGCCCTTTCTTTTCAGAACCATACTTAGGATTGGCTTTAATATCAAAACCTAATAAGTCATATAAGGTAATTGCCAGATTCTTACCGGTGGTGATTGCACCCCAACCACCGACAGAGTGCATACGTACGGTAATCGCTCCTTCTGGTAGTAAGTTTGGATTCTCACTGCCTTTCAGAGCCATATTTTCAATATTTGGATAGTTAGATTTTAATTCCTGTAGGTAAACTTCCTGCTTTGGATTGGCCGCTTCACGGTAGAATTCAATACCCAAGTAGAAGAAACGTAAATTCTTACCATCCGGAAGCATATTTTCTACGGCGGCAATAATACCTTCAGGTTGTAGGTCGCGACTTCCTAGACCATAACTACCGGAGTATAAACGAGGACGATCGGCTTTATTGACGTAGGTTTCATATTCAGGATAAGGCTTGGCTTCGCCGGCATCAACGTCATTTTCAATACACTTATTAATGGCCGAGCGAACTTCACGCATAATCGGTAAGTCTTCGGCCAATGGTTGGTCCGTACGTTCCAGTACTGCAACGCCTTTTTTACCTTTAATCAGTTTACCAATTAAATCGCCTGGGAATGGGCGGAACATGGTTAGATCTAATACGCCAACTTTCAAACCGCGAGTCTTTTCTAAATAATCGCAAACCGCTTCAGACTGAGTAACTAAGCTACCCTGGCCAAGAATCAAATAATCGGCTTCTTCTAATTTGTAAGAGCTAACCCGGTTATAACGCCGTCCGGTTAGTTCATAAAACTCTTCCATCACTTCATCGGTGATTTCTTTGATATGGTCAAAAAAGAAAGGACGCTGAGAGGCAACTGCCTGCATATAAGCATCCTGATTTTGTACCGTACCGGTCATCATGGGGTTATCCACATCCCATATCACGGGAACACGACGACGTGTTTCACCATGTAACATTTTCTGTGCGGGTGTCGGACATTCGATCATATCATCCGGTTTGCCTAGAAATTCTTCAATCAGTTCACGTTCCGGTACCTGCATAGGTTCAATCACGTGGGTAGTTAAGAATCCATCTTGACCTAAAGCAGCAGGAGTCAGACTTAACTCTGCAATCTTACGGCTGATAATATTCAGGTCCGCAGCACCCTGATTGTCTTTGGCAAAAATCTGGAAAAAACCGGTATCATCGATACAGTGGTAATCATCATGAGCACAGTGTACGTTCAGACTGGCTTTGGTAATGGCACGACAACCGAGATTTAAAACATAAGGTAAACGTTTACCGACTGCAGCATAGAGTGATTCGTGCATAAATGCCGCACCCTGGGCCGAAGTGAAGTTAACGGAGCGCAAGCCGGTCATGGACAAACCGGCGGTTACTGCGGCTGCAGCGTGTTCGGATTCCGGTTCGATGAAGATTAACGGTTTACCGGAGGTATTGGTATGGCCCTTAGCCGCTTCTTCGGCCCAGTACTCACCCATTTGTGTGGACGGTGTAATCGGATAAGCACCAGCAGCGTCGGAAGCTTCCCTTTCACACATTATAACCGCAGTGTTACCATCCATGGCTTCGCGCTTACCGGTATACTTAAATGACTTTTCATCTTTTTTTGAACCAAACATAGTCTAACCTTATTTAAAATATTGAAACTAAAAGCTTTTAGTTTGAGTGTTATGCGGCAATGCACCATTGTACAGGTGTAGTTGTACAATGGTGCATTTTTGCGTCCCAGTAATTTGTTAAATCCGTATTATTGCGTGTTGATGATGATTAACCGACAGGTAAAGCGCTCTTACGCAATACCGGTTTGGCTTTTTTACCTTTTTCAATAGTCCCGTCGTTGGTACCATCAACACCGTTTTGATCCAGCCACACGATTGCGCCGGTCGGGCAACGTTCAATCGCAGCTTTTGAGAGTAGGTTTTTCTTGGAGTAGTCGACTACCGCCAGATTGTTAACAATGCTAATTAAACCGTCTGGAGAGTCTTTGGCACATTTTTCACAGGCTGTGCAAGCAACTTCACATTCCCTTAATGCGTCTTCATCAAATTGTTGATTCTTACAGGCAACCCATAGCTTGTTACTTACGGCATGTATGTCAAACAGATCTTTCGGGCATATGGCAACACAATCTTCACAGGCGGTACACAAGTCTTCGTTAACCACCGGAAGACCGAACTTATTCATGCTGATGGCATCAAACTCGCAAACATCAGCACAATCACCTAGTCCCAGACAACCCCAGGTACAACCTTTACCGCCGCCGGAAATAACCGAAGCAGCTTGGCAAGAACTCATACCTTGATACGCTGCGCGGGTAAATGATACGTGGGTACCACCGGCACAGGCCAGACGGGCAACTCGTTTTTCTTCAGCCCCCATGTCGACGCCTAAGTAATCGGCAATCAGTTGATTACCTTCTTTAGTGTTGACAGTGCATTTGGCCGGAATGGTTTCACCATTAACTAAATGTTCGGCAAAAGTGCGGCAACCGGGTACTCCACATGCGCCACAGTTATTGTGAGGAAGCATTTCATCCACTTCATCAATGCGAGGATCTTCGAAGACAAATAAATATTTGTTGGCAATAGACAGGATTACAGCTAGACTCAGACCTAAAGTCGTCATAAAGATGATTGCTGTAGCGCTACCCATATCAAATATTTGTGTTTCCATATTTACCTCGCTTGTCCATTTATCGGATGAATCGAAATTCCTGTTAATGTCAATGTAATAAAATTGTCATTATTTGGAAAATAAATAGATTCAATCGTTACTATTACTTTTCTTAATATATATACCCTAGTAAATTGCTGTGGAATTGCTTTAAAAATAACACCTTAGGATAAAAAACTGTTTTTGGCATATTTATGTGCATATGCACAATAAAAACCCGTTTAATATTTTTAATACTTATATCTCTTATTGGAGATTTTTGTACATTTAGTGGCAGAATACTTGATATCTTTTTGAAATCAATGTTTAATATTGTCTTTTTTAATGATTGAGTAAGATATGAATAATCAAACCTTTTATTACAAGCAGACCCGCTTTAAGCTCCTCAGAACCTTCTGTATGGTAGCCCAAAAAGAGAATATTACTCATGCGGCAGAGGCATTACATATCAGTCAGCCTACAGTGACTCTGCAAATTCAGGCTCTAGAGCGTGAATTGGGTGAAAAATTGTTGGAAAGACGTGGGCCTAATATTTGTTTGTCTCCGGAAGGTAAGATTTTATATCAATTGGTTCAACCAATTACTGCTGGTATCGCTTCATTAAAAGAAACCTTTCATGCCAACTTAGGCAAAATTGAAGATGGTGAGTTAAGCATTGCTGCCGGACAATCAACTTCTTTATATGTCTTACCCAAATACTTAAAAGAATTTACCAAGCAGTATCCGGGTATTCGCGTTAAATTACATAATGTAACCGGTAAGGGGGGGATGAAGCGGATCTTTTCCGATGAGGTAGATCTAGCCATTGGTCCTTTATTGCAGGTACCGGAAGGTATTACCTATAGACCTTCGCACTCTTTTAGCTCTGTATTAATTGCCCCCAAGGGACATCCTTTAAGTCAGGTTGAATCTATAACTTTAGAAGAGATCAGCCCTTATGGATTGATATTACCTCCTCATCATTTAAGTACTTGGAGAATGATCGATACGGTATTTCGCCAGCATAACACACCATACAAGGTGGCTATGGAAGCAGGTGGTTGGGAAATCGTTAAAAGATATGTGGAAATGGATATGGGGATCTCCATTGTTACCGACGTTTGTTTAACCGGAGATGAAAACCTGGAAGCTATTCCGGTCAGTAATTACTTCCCATCACGTAGCTACGGGGTAATTGTTCGCAAAGGCAAGTTCTTTACGCCACAGGCAAAACGTTTTATTGAAATGTTCGATGAAAGCTTCTTCGAAGATCATCATTTGGAATAAGCATTACTACTTTTTACCGTAGCTATATATAGAAAGAGCTAAATTTGATCAAGTACCCGGAATTCTTCGTGCAGGTAGAAACGATTACGCTGTTTGACCCACTGGCAGAATTTCTGGGTAGCTTTGTAGATGGTCGGGTCGAATTCAGTTATTTGGATATCGTCAAAGCTGCCGGGCATAGTTGCCCAACGGTGGCAGGTGCCTATCTCATGTGCTTACATGGCTTAAAGGTGCTTTATCCTGAACAGATACCGGTCCGTGGCCAAATTCGGATTGAATTTAAAGAGGATTTGCTTGATGGTGTGGTCGGGGTAATCGCCAATGTTTTCAGTCATATCACCGGAGCGACCAATAAAAGTGGTTTTAAGGGTATCAATGGTCAGTTTATTCGTCATTCTCTAATGGCCTTTAATAGCCATATCACCAGCTCGGTGCGTTTGACTCGCATTGATAATCAGGATAGTATCGAGCTAATATATAGTCCCAGCTTAATCCCAGCCAGTCAGGAACAGCAGGATTTATTTAAGTTGATTCTGCTGAATAAAGCTGATGCCGAGCAGAAACAAGAGTTTGGACGGCTATGGCAGGAACGGGTAGTAAAAATTTTAACCGCTCCGGTATTGGAAAACGGCATACTTACCGTAAACCGTAAACCGTAAACCGTAAACCGTAAACGAATCTGTTTTAGTCTAGTTCTCGAACTACTCGAAATCCAGTGTCATCACTATGTCGCGAAGGAATATCTCGCCAGCGATTGGCAGAACGAACTTCATTTGGGGGAAAACTCCAAGCCCCGCCACGAATAACCCGTTGTCCGCAACCTGGTATCACGTATGGAGTACCGTTCAAAGGGGCCTTTAAAAAATCATTATGAAAACAATCTTCAACCCATTCAAAAACATTACCCGCGGTATCATGTAGACCATAAGGATTGGGCCGGAAACGACCCACAGGAGCAGTTTTTTCTCCATCCCAAATGGAACCACAACCGGCACAATTGGCTTTCCCGGGTAATAGTTCCTCTCCCCACCAATAACGAGTAGCTGTTCCTCCTCGTGTAGCATATTCCCATTCTGCATCGGAGGGTAGTCGGTAGGTTTTTCGAGTTTTACGGCTTAGCCATTCGGTATAAGCTTTGGCATCCTTCCAAGAAACATTGATTACCGGCCGATTTCCTCTTCCGAATTCACCGTCGTCCGGCTTTTTACGGTTGGTCTCTTCACAAAACTTATCATATTGAGCAAAGCTAATTTCATAAATGCCAATGGCAAATGGTCCTGGTTTTGTTGGTCCCGGTAATTCATCCCTATCACCCTGTTTCTGCCCTCTTACAAAACTACCACCGCGTAGAATAAGCATTTCTGGCCCAGGTGTGTCATCGGTTAGAAAGTCAATTATAATATTTTCCGGCTGCAGGTGACGTCGATAATGAAAATTGGCTTGCTTAAAGTTATGGTTTACCGACAATGCCAGAGTACTGATTTTCCCGAGTGGAAGGTTAAGCTTCTGGCCAAATCGGTTTTTCATTTTTATTACTTCAAGGTTTAAATGGCCGGTAAATACTTGGCCATTATTTAATGTTACTTGCGTTAATAATTCCTGCCCGTCGTCTAGACTGGCAATATCTATTATGTGGATATCTTCACGATTGATTAAGCGGATAGATTGGCTGTTTTTAAGGATGAAGCTATTTTCCGCTATTTGCCCGAAAAAGCGCATGCCATCTTCGGTCTCAATGCTGTCGCGAGCATTTTTAAAGCGATGACGAGAAGCTCTGGTGGTAAAGTCGATATCCAGGATATCTTCTTTGGCAATCGGTAGGGCAGGTCCCAGTACCCTCAACAAAGTAAATTCTTTATCCAATAGTTTGCCAACTAATAATTCACCCTGTTGGGTTTCAATCATATCATTTTGATTTTTGTTGCCTAGTTGTAACTTGGCCATAGCGAGATAAGGAATTTTTACCAAACCGTATTCAGTTTCAATCGAAAAATATTCATGTGCAACTGTACCGTTGTAACTGTCTCCATTTCTAAGGGTTAAAATATCGGCACCGCTATTATTTTGTGCAAAAGCCAGGAGTGAAAAGAGTGAAAAGAGTGAAAAAAAAAGGACAGAAAATGCTCCTATACGAAAGAATTTTATAATCATTAGCTTAAGTTAATAAGTAAAAGTTATCGAATAGATGAAAAATATGCATTGGACCTAAGAGTTTTACTATTTTATTATTTATACAACCTATTTTTAATAGACTGGCTGTTAGCCTTTTATATTTTCTAGAATTAATAAACCCAATACCCTCATAATAGAAAGTAGAATAGTATGAATCAAGGCTGGATAAGTATTTTAAGTTTAATACGGACATTTAACAGGGGATTTTAAGATTGGACAGTGAATCGATATTTATTGTCCATAAATAAAAGTTATCTACTTGTATTATGTTGAAATTCAACTATTATAGACTTAAATTATAGAATGTCAGCCCACTATTGTTTCAATAGTAATGTTTTGAATTTAAATAAAAACAAGGAATCGAACGAAAATGAAAACTTTAAAGACTTTGGTATTAGCTATCGCAATTAGCTCTCTTGCCATGTTGACTACTACGGCAATAGCGGGTGGTCATATGGTTAATGAATATGTCACTGATTCTGCCGGTCAAGTATGGAAGAACAGCTATGGTGAATGTTGGCGTGATCGTTTTGCTTCAACAGACGACAAGAAAGAAGAATGTGGCTATGAGCCACCACCGCCTCCTCCTGTCGTTGAAGCTCCTGCTCCAGTTATAGAAGCTGTAGTGGCTCCTACCGCAGCAACGGTAACTATGATTAAAGAGGAAATTATTAACATTAGTGCAGCGTTATTATTTGGATTTGACAGTGCTGACTTGTCTGATGATGCTAAAGCTGTATTGGATGAACGGATTGAAAAATATAAAGGTCAGGCAGAGTTAACTGAGAACGTTAAAGTTATCGGACATACTGATAGCACTGGTCCGGAAGCCTATAATCAGGGATTGTCAGAAAGACGTGCTAAATCAGTTGCCACTTATTTAGAATCAAATACTAATATTACTGATGATCAAATCGATTCAATGGGTAAAGGTGAAAGTGAACCGGTAGCCAGCAATGCCACGCGTGATGGTAGAGCACAAAACCGTCGCGTAGAAATTCATGTTAAAGGTAAGGTGAAAGTAGAGCAATAAAAGCAAACTTTTAGACCTGTATTAAAAGCCCTTTTGGTTATGCTAAAAGGGCTTTTTTTATGTGTTTTATTGTGATTAATAGCTATATTAGTCAAAATCAACAATTTGATTGTTATGATGGTGGAGGGCTACAACTGGCTTGTTTGGGAATGGCTGAGTGTGATCAATTCGGAAATGTTAATGTCAGTCATTTTGGATCGAAACTGGCCAGAGCTGGAGGTTTTATCAATATTAGTCAAAATGCCCAGCACTTACGCTTTGCCGGAACTTTTACCGCAGGGGGTCTTAAGGTCAAAATCGAATCGAGAAATCTAAATATAATCCAAGAAGGCAAAAGTAAAAAATTTATCTAAGCTGTAGAGCAAATTACTTTTAGTGGCAAGCAGGCAATTAAACAAGAACAAAGAGTTTTATATATCACAGAACCTTGTATTTTTGATTTAACACCAAAAGGGTTAAAATTAATTGAAATTGCACCAGGGATTGATTTGAAAAAAGATATTCTGGTTCATATGGATTTTATTCCGGAGATCAATAAGCCTAAAACCATGGACCCTCGAATTTTCGACGAGAGAACTATGCAGTTAAACAATTTTTAAAGATTTTCTATAGACAGTCTTTCCGTATATAAATAAAATAACTTCTAGTGTTTTTTTGAGTAACTAAAATTATTAAACTATACTGACTGCAACGCCCAATTCATTTTTTCAGGGGGGAGTGAAATGGCAACCGGAAAAATATTAATTGTCGATGATGAAGTAATAAATCTTCATCTGCTGGCGAACTTATTAATACCTTCATATAGCATTATTGTTTCAACCAATGGTCAAGATGCTTTAAAAAAAGCACTGGAACAATCTCCCGATTTAATATTACTCGACATTATGATGCCGGGAATGGACGGATTTGAGGTTTGTGAACACCTCAAAGAAAATAACCATACCTCCCACATTCCGGTAATTTTTATCTCGGCTCTAAATGGCGAAAAAGACATAACAGAAGGGTACAATCTTGGTGCTGTTGATTATATTGTAAAACCTTATACACCGGAAATGATTGTGAAAAGAGTATCTAACTTTATTTGAGAGGGATAAAAAGTGGTGCCCAGACCTGGAATCGAACCAGGGACACAAGGATTTTTAGTCCGACCTATGGCACCAGTGTACACCGAGAAACAAGTAAAAACAATAGGTTATGAGTGTTTAAAAGTGTGTAAAAGCTGAGTTATCCCCACGAATTTTTTAACAGAAGAGCGGGAAATGGTAATTAGATCGACTTTCATGGCGAATTATGATCAAATTGGTTTTACCACAAACTAATTTAAAAAACACCATGAAAGCGATTAA
>Ga0209692_10001784_pt1 | contig 26979 bp, 16 predicted proteins | sample tdDd472_FD_187129 | JGI IMG/M metagenome (GOLD analysis project Ga0209692, IMG submission 187129) | Marine sediment microbial communities from the Atlantic coast under amendment with organic carbon and nitrate - tdDd47.2 (SPAdes)... | ecosystem: Environmental > Aquatic > Marine > Coastal >... | reverse complement strand
AAGAAACATTCTAATATTCCATTGTAAAAAATCGTTCTATGTTAATGAATATTTTATCTATAGGAAGTCAGGGCGGATGGACAATCGCAATTGTAGGGTACTCTATCGTATTTCTTGCGTTAGTATGTCTGGTTTTTGTGTTCATCAACTTACCAAAATTATTGCAGCTTAACTTGAGAAAGAAGCTTGTGAAAGAAGGTAAGCCTTGCGCAGATGTTGATGATTTGAACATCGAAGGAAATGTTAATGCTGCTATTGCAATGGCTTTGCATATGCACTTTAACCAACTTCACGATGAAGAAAGCAATATCATCACAATTAAAAAAGTTACTAAGAATTATTCTCCATGGAGTTCTAAGATTTATGGAGTAAATAATCAACCAAGATAAAAAAAATGAAGAAGTTCAAATTTACGATAAGAGGGCAGGAATACGATGTGGAAATCAAGGATTTTCAAGGATCGAATGCCAAAATTGAAGTGAACGGAACAAGCTATGATGTTGATGTACATGTTGAAGAGAAAGCATCTAAGACTCCAAGATTAGTTCGTAAACCTGTAGTTAACAAGCCAGGTGAAGGTAAAATCCAAAAAGGTGCTGCCGGATCAGCTGTTGTTAAAGCTCCACTTCCAGGTAGCATTATTAAAATCAACGTTGCTGTTGGTGATACCATTAATCCAGGAGATACTCTATTGGTGATGGAAGCAATGAAGATGGAGAATAATGTTATGGCTGAAAAAGGTGGTACTGTTAAAGCCATTAAGGTTGCAGTTGGCGATAGCGTACTTCAGGACGATGTTCTTGTAGAAATAGCATAACATTATTGATACATAAAGTCAAAGACTTACATAATGAGAAAACTTTATACAATGTTATTCTCAATGATTTTAGTGATGGGTTTCGCTTTGAATTCCATAGCTCAAGATCAGGGGAGTAATGAAGCGAAACTGACAGACGGAAAATGGATTAACCATCAAGATGGTTATATTCCTAACCCTCTTGGCTTATCGGATAAAACTGTTAAGCGTTACAAAATTATTGAGTTCAAAGCGGATAAGTCGTTTACAATGGACTCGATTAAGCAAAGATTTACTGGGCATTGGAGCATGGATGGTAATACCTTGACTATGTCCTTCAATCCAAAAGAAGTAACTCATTTGTTTAAAAATTCTGATCCTAATTCAGGTTCAAATGCCTATGTAACTACAAAGGAACTTCTTCAAATTAAAGAGCGTATTGCCAAAATTGAAGGAGATAATTTGAACTTTGGTAATCCTGTATTGGATTGTGAGCGCGAAGCGAGTGCTATCGTTGGCTTGAAAAACTTTTATGAATTTACTGGATTCGCAAACGTTACCGGCGGTCACTTGTTGATGGTGCTTATTGGTTTGATTTTTATATTTTTAGCAATTAAGTATGATTATGAGCCTTTATTGCTAATTCCTATTGGTACTGGTATTATCATTGGTAATATTCCGATGTTTCAGGCTATCGACTTTAATTTAAAGTTAGGTATATATGAGCCAGGATCGGTAATGAATATTCTTTATTCCGGGGTAGTTAACGGATGGTATCCTCCATTGATTTTCTTGGGAATTGGTGCAATGACCGACTTCTCATCATTAATTTCGAATCCAAGATTGATGGTGTTAGGAGCAGCTGCTCAGATTGGTATTTTTGCTACTTTCTTAGGTGCTTTGGCAATGGGATTTGCTCCACCAGAAGCTGGTGCGATTGGAATTATTGGTGGTGCTGATGGACCTACTGCAATTTTCCTTTCGTCGAAATTGGCTAATGGTATGAATGTAATGGCAAATGGTGAAACTGTGAAGAACTTGATCGGACCTATTGCAATTGCAGCATATTCATATATGGCATTGGTTCCTGTTATTCAGCCTCCAATTATCAAGTTATTAACAACTAAGAAGGAAAGAAAAATTAAGATGAAGCCACCACGTGCGGTAACTCGTCTTGAGAAGATTATTTTCCCTATTGTTGGTTTGCTGTTAACAGCTTATATTTCACCAACAGCTGTGCCTTTATTGGGAATGTTGTTCTTTGGTAACTTGTTAAAAGAATCGACCGTAACAAATCGATTGGCTGATACAGCAAGTAATGCATTGATTAATACAATTACAATTTTATTAGGTGTAACTGTTGGTGCATCAACTCAAGCTGATGTATTCTTAACAAAGGATTCTATCATGATCTTTGGTCTTGGAGCTGCTTCATTTATTGTAGCTACAGCTGGTGGAGTTATTTTTGCTAAGGTTATGAACTGGTTTTCACCAAAAGATAGACCTATCAATCCAATGATTGGTGCCGCTGGTGTATCTGCTGTTCCTGATAGTGCACGTGTTGTGCAAGTAATGGGATTAGAAAATGATCCTACAAATCACTTGTTGATGCATGCTATGGCTCCAAATGTTTCCGGAGTTATTGGTTCTGCTGTTGGAGCAGGTATATTATTGAGTTTCCTGATGTAAGCAAACATCACATTTTATATTGCAAAAGGATTGTCGGTTTCGGCAATCCTTTTTTTTGTTGTTAAAATGAAAAATGTCATTGTTTTATACTACTTGAAGTATTATATTTATATCAACTAATTATTAGATGTAAATGGTTTTAATGGGAGAGGCGGGAGAATTAGTAGATTTTCCGTTTCTCCTTTTCTTTTGGTCTTAATTTTCCGAGCTTATGGATGATAAATTAAGAATTGGAGTGACTGGGAATTTTGATTCCAAAATAAGAGGTGACTGCAAGGTTCAAATTAAACTTCTACATTCAGGAGGAATTGCTTTAGATCTTCATTCTAAAGTAAAAGCCTTTTTCAGTAAATCCATTACTGATTTGGTCATGGATATGACCGATTATTTTTCAATAAAACACGCAAAAGTAACAATCTGGGATAGTGGTGCTTTGAAGTATGTAATTGCTGCTCGTATTGAGGCTTCGATAAAACAAATTATTGTTACTGATAAAGAATTCCTTTTTAAACCTATTGATGAATGTGCTGAAATTTCGAAGCGTGATAGGTTTCGGTTTTCCCGGTTGTATCTTCCTGGTAATACCCCTTATTTAATGATTAATGCTGGCTTGCATAAGCCAAATGGTTTAATTTTAGATCTTGAGGATGCTGTGTCTCCTGTAAAGAAAGAAGAAGCTCGTTATATTGTTAGGAATACCCTGCGTTCACAAAAATTTTATGGAGCGGAGCGTATGGTTCGAATTAATCAAGGAGAGCTAGGCCTAGTGGATCTGGAATTCATTGTAGCACATTGTGTACAGCTAATATTGATTCCGAAGTGTGAAACTGTTGATGATATTCAGCAAATTGATCAGAAAATCAATCAAATTAAAAAGGATAAAAGTATTGATCGTGAAATTTATTTAATGCCTATTATAGAAAGTGCTCTTGGTATAGAAAATGCTTTTGCTATTGCGAATTCTTCTGAAAATATAGTAGCTATGGCAATTGGCTTAGAAGATTTTACTGCTGATATTGGAGTCCAGAGAACTATTAATGCACAAGAATCGCTTTATGCACGAATGAGAATTGTGAATGCTTGTCATGCAGCTAATATTCAAGCTATAGATTCTGTTTTTTCTAATGTTGCTGATATGGATGCTTTAGCAAATAATGTTATAACTTCTAAATCCATTGGTTTTCAGGGAATGGGATGCATTCATCCTAGGCAAATAAGAGTTATTCATGAAAATTTTGCTCCTGATGAACTTGAAATAGAAAAGGCGATGAAAATTGTCAGTGCATTTTATAAAGCTCAAGAAAAAGGAATGAATGTTGTTGCTCTCGGGAATAAGATGATTGATCCACCAGTGGTGAAAAGGCAATTGAAATTATTGGATTTAGCTATTGGTTTAGAAATTGTAAATGCTAACTGGAGGGAATCATATGACTGTTAAAATGATTAAAAATGCAGCGGGTAGGATGATCCCTCAGGAAATAAATGGAGAAGTAGTGATTCCTTTTGAAGGTTTAGGTGTTCATAAACCAAAAGCACACAAATACAATTCTCGTATCTCGGTAAATTGTGAATATCCGTTGAATGGAGATAAAAGGATTGGTTCATTAAAAGAAACGTTGATAAAAGCGGGCTTAAGAGATGGAATGATCATTTCAACCCATCATCACTTTAGAAATGGGGATTTGGTGGCTAATAAAGTGTTTGATATTGCAAATGAATTAGGAGTTAAAGATCTTATCTGGTTTCCATCGGCTTCTTTTCCGTGTCATGAACATTTGATTCCTTATTTGGAAGACGGCACAATTGCGGGTATTGAAGGGAGTATGAATGGTCCATTGGGTAAATTCTGTTCAGAGGGAAAAATGAAAAGAACGGCTGTTTTGCGATCTCATGGTGGAAGGTATCAGGCATTGCAAGATGGAGAAGTAAAGGTTGATATTGCTGTGATTGGAGCTGCATGTGCGGATCCATTCGGAAATGCGAATGGTTTGGAGGGGAAATCAGCCTCAGGATTATTAGGTTTTGCTTTAGGTGATGCACAATTTGCCGATAAGGTGATTGTTGTTACAGATAATATGGTGCCATTTCCTTGTATTCCTTGGCAAATTCAAGGCAATTATGTCGATTTTACTGTAGAGATGGATAAAATTGGTATTCCTGAAAAAATCATATCCGGAACAACACAAGTAACCAAAAGTCCAGATCGACTGCATATTGCAGAACTTACGGCTAAATTTTGTGATGAAGTGGGTATAATAAAAGATGGATTTTCATTTCAGGCAGGAGCAGGAGGTACCTCTTTGGCTATTGGGAATTACTTTGCACAAATCATGAAAAGCAAAGGTGTTAAGGCGCGATTTGCACGTGGAGGTAGCAATCAATATCTCGTGAAAATGCTGGAAGATGGTTTGGTAGATTATATTCTTGATGGTCAAACTTTCGATTTGGAAGGAGTTAGATCTATGAGAGAAAATCCAAATCATGTGTGGACGAGCCCGTTTACCAGTTACAATTATCATGGAAAGGGGAATTTTGCTAGTATGATTGATGTTGTTGTCTTGGGAGCAACAGAGGTGGATCTTGATTTTAACGCCAATGTTGTAACTCACTCAGATGGTTATCTTCTTCATGGAATTGGTGGTTGGCAGAATTGCTTGTTCGGAAAAACCGTAATATTGCCTATTCCGTTATTTCGTAATCGGATTCCAATAATAAGAGACAAGGTAACTACTTTGTGTGGTCCGGGAGAGCTTATTGATGTAATTGTAACTGAAAGAGGGATTGCTATCAATCCATTGAGAAAAGACTTAATTGAGAAATTAAAAGGAAGTAAATTACCGATTAAAACACTCGAGGAATTAAAAGAAGAAGCGGAAGAAATTTGTGGAATTCCCGAGGATATTGTAGTTACTGATGAAATTGTAGCTGCTATAAAGTGGGTTGATGGAACGGTATTAGATGTTGTGTATAGGGTTTGTGTAGAATAAAAAAAGCTCCGGATTTTCCGAAGCTTACTATCTTACCAAAGTTTAAATTTACTTGCTGAACTAGTCTCTTTACTTACAACCTTAGGAATCTCAGCATCTAAAATGCTATTGATATAAGGCATACATTTCCCGCATCCGGTATTGGCCCCAGTATATCTTCGAATTTCTTCTATTGTAGTTGCATTTTTATCATGAATTGCTTTGTCTATGGATTTTCTGTCTACCATTTGACAGTTACAAACTATATCTCTCATTGTTTATTTAATTTTATCGAATTTTATGCTGTAAATATATATATTCTTCCATATAAAACAGTTCGATTTAGAAAATAAATTTGAATGATTCTAAATAAGGAGGTGTTGTGTCTTGATTTATAGCTCGTTTTCCAGGAATATTTTCATCTGGCGATACATATCGATAACAGAATCTTTCTTAGGAAGTGTATCGTAAATCAATTTTAGATATGTTTTTTCACTAACTATTCTAAAGCTTTGTTTTAGATTTAAATCAAATATCCAGGACATTTGTTGAAGTTTAAGATCATTCAAGGTTAAAACGTCCTTATAATCTACCACTTTTTCATCCATTATCGATTTGAAAACCTTTTTGGAAATATCAGGCTTATCAGCCAATTCCAATTCCAATCTTTTGTTCGAACCTGGTTTGTAATTCGAATAGTATTTCGAAACAATATTTAAAATGTCAATTCGGTCGGCTTCACGAATTAATTGGATAAAAATGCGATTCTTTTCATCCATTGATTTTGGAATTTCACTGCCAGTATGGTATTTAATACAATCTAAAATGATTTCAAGTTCTTCATCACTTATTAAAGAGGTAAATTCTTGCTCCTTAATAAATGCGATACCAAGATCAATATGATTAATTTGATCTGTGTCAGCAAAAGTGTTGTATTTTAATAATTGTTCGAATCTTCCTACATCATGAAGAATTGCTGCCGACTTAGCCAAAAGAATATCAACTTCACTCATATTAATTGTTAAAGCTAAGGCTTCAATAATCTTGGTTGTGTTGAATGAATGATTTTTTTTCAGGTCGAGGTTTACTTGAATTTCTTCCGTATCGCAAACTAGGCTTTCGGTATATTTCTCAAACCACGATACTATATTTTCGTAAATTTCTTGATTCACATTCTTAAAATTAAAATAGCGTACAAAACTACACTTTTTGCGCTCAAACAAAAAGAATATTCATCCTGTTTGCCTCTTGAATGTCGCATTAATTAAGGGAAAATGACAAAAGTATGCTGGGGTATGTTCAGATGATGATTTTATATGACTAATTGAATTTAATAAAAATGCGATTCAGTTTCTGAATCGCATTTTAGCCTTGTCATAATTGATGACAATTAATTATTTGGTATGTTTTGAAGAATATCGACAAGATGTTTCCAAAATTTATCAACTGTTTCGATATTAATACGCTCGTCAGGAGAATGTACATCTCTTAATGTTGGTCCAAAAGAAATCATATCCATCTCAGGATATTTTTCTAAAAATAATCCACACTCAAGACCTGCATGAATAGAGCGAACTATTGGTTTCACTTCAAATAATTTTTCGTAAGATTCTGCAGCAACGGTTAAAATTTCAGAATTTGGATTCGGTGCCCAACCTGGATAACCATCGGTATGTTCAATTTTTGCTCCACCCATTGTTAATGCACTACCAACCATTTGAGCAATATTGTACTTTTCGCTATCAACATCACTTCTTTGCGAAGTGGTAATCAGGATGTTTTCATTCTCTGTAAATTTAACAGAAGCTAAATTTGTTGAAGTTTCAACCATTCCAGGCATTTTGGAACTCATAGTAAAAACACCATGAGGACAAGCGTAAAGTGCATCAAATAGATTATTGCTTGTTTGACGATCGATAACGAAATCTGGTTTATCTACAGATTCTAATGTGATTTTTAATTTCGGTTCGTTAATATCCCAAACTTGCTCCATTTCTGCAGCATATATATTAAGATCAACTCTTACATTTTCTTTAAACTCGTTTGGTATTGTAATTACAGCAAATGCTTCTCTTGGGATTGCATTTCGTAGGTTTCCACCATTAAAATCACTAAGTCTGATGTCGTATTTCTTGTTTATCTGCCAAAGAAAACGGTTTAATATTTTGTTGGAGTTGCCACGTCCTTTATTGATTTCATCTCCAGAGTGACCACCAAGTAAGCCTTTTACATCAATTCTAATGGCAAAATGCCCTACAGGAATCTCTTCTTTTTGATATTCCATTGTTGCTAAAGTATCAATACCGCCTGCACAACCAATAAAAAGTTCACCTTCGTCTTCAGAATCCAGGTTTAGTAGAATTTTTCCATCGAAAAAGCCTGGTTGTAAGGCAAAGGCTCCGGATAAACCAGTTTCTTCATCCACAGTGAACAAACATTCAATAGGACCATGTTCGATGTCATTAGATGTAAGTAAAGCCATTTCCGCAGCCATACCAATTCCATCATCTGCTCCAAGAGTAGTTCCTTTTGCTTTTACCCAGCCATTGTCAATCCAAGGAACAATTGCATCAGTATCAAAATTGTGTTCTGTATCATTGTTTTTTTCACATACCATATCCATGTGAGATTGCAGAACAACTGTTTTTAGGTTTTCTTTTCCTGGAGTTGCGGGTTTCTTTATAAGAACATTGCCAATTTCATCTCTTTTGGTTTCCAAATTGTTTCTTTTTCCGAACTCAATAAGGAATGCGATTATTTGATCTTCTTTTTTTGAAGGACGAGGGATTTGACAAATATCCTCGAAGTGTCTCCAAACCTCCGCAGGTTGAAGAGCGTCTAGTATTTTTTTCATTGTTGTTTATTTTTTTTCAAATGTAAGTATTTCTATAGTTTATTAATCAAATTTAATAGTGAAAGCATTTATTGTTGTGTTATGATAGACTAAATAAAAATAAAGGTTATAATATATAATTTTAATTCTAGGTTAAAGTTGCATTTATAATTGAATAATCTATTGTAAATAAACAGTTACAGGTCATTTATATTAATGCTTCATAAAAGCCTAAAAAAGTCCATATTACATGCGGAATCACGAAATAATGGAAAAATAAAATGAAAACAACAAAATGTAATTGTTAAATAATAATAAAAAATGTACATTTAACAATTATTAACAACTAACCATTTATATCATTACTTAATTACTAATTAAAAAATTGTTTTATGAAAAAAATGATTGGACTGTTTGTTTTTCTAATAATTATAGGGGGACAAATAGTAAATGCTCAAAGCAAGCAGATTACCGGTACTGTGACAGGTGCTGAGGATGGACTTGGAATGCCTGGTGTATCTGTAGTAATCAAGGGTACTACTATTGGTGCCAGTACGAATATTGATGGAAAATATTCTCTAACAGCTAGCCCATCAGATGTGCTGATGTTTAGCTTTGTGGGGATGATTTCACAAGAAATTACAGTTGGTCAACAATCTGTAATTAATGTAGTACTGGAATCTCAATCCATTGGAATGGATGAGGTAATTGTAACAGCTTATGGTACTTCTACAAAAGGATCTTTTACAGGATCGGTAGCAGTAATGGATGCTGAACAATTAGAAAAACGTCAGGTTTCAAATGTATCACAGGCTTTATCTGGATCTGTAGCAGGTGTACAGGTGCTAAGTAATAATGGACAGCCTGGTGCTTCAGCTACTGTTCGAATCCGTGGTGTTGGTTCCATTAACGCAGATTCGGATCCTTTATATGTAGTGGACGGTATTCCTTTTGATGGAGATCTATCTTCTATTAGTTCAGCTGATATCGAGTCGATGACAGTATTGAAAGATGCTGCCTCTACAGCATTGTATGGTTCTCGTGGTGCTAATGGTATCATCATGATTACAACAAAAAAAGGTAAGAAAGGAAAAGTAAGAGTTTCGTTTGATATGAAATATGGTGTGAATTCTCGCGGGATTGAGAATTACGACGTGATGACAAGTCCTCAGAATTATTTGGAGACAGCATATCAATCAATTTACAATGCAGGTATTAGCTATTTAGGTTATTCGCCAAATCAAGCAAATGCATATGCCAATTCAACTTTGCCAAAGGATACAGATGGTGGTTTAGGCTATCAGGTATATACAGTTCCTGATGGACAATTGTTAATTGGTGCCAATGGCAAACTTAACCCTAACGCGACACTAGGTTATAGTGACGGGGATTATTATTATACGCCAGATGATTGGGAAGATGAAATGTTCAAGAACAATACCAGGCAAGAATACAACTTGTCTATTTCTGGAGCAAATGAAAATACAACATATTATCTTTCTTTGAGTTATCTGGAAGATCAAGGAGTTGTTGATGGATCTGGTTTGGAGCGTTTTTCGGGTCGTTTTAAAGGCGATCAAAAGGTTTCGGATTGGTTAAAAGTTGGCGCAAATGTAAATATAAATCAAATTACAAATGATTGGCCTGGGGAACAAACCAATTCTAGTTCTAGTGGTAATGCTTTTTTTATTGCCAATTATATTGCTCCAATATATCCAATGTATGTTCGTGACGCTGCTACTCAGCAAATTCTTACCAATAAGGGACGTAAGGTTTATGACTATGGTGATGGAGAAAGTACCAATATGGACCGTTCATTTATGTCTATTGCCAATCCTGCTGGAGACCTAGCCTATAATAAGACCGATTATTTAATGGATATTGTAAATAGTAGTTGGTTCGCTGAAATTTCGCCTATTGATGGATTAACCATTACTGCGCGTTACGGTTTAAATGTTGACAATACTCGCTACAATAATCTGGGTAATACCTATATGGGGCAAAGTGCTACAACTGGAGGATCTGCTTGGAATCAGCAAACAAGAACAACTGGCTTTAATCAGCAATATGTTGCAAATTATCAGTTTGCTGTAAATGACGATCACCAATTTGATATTACAGCTGGTTATGATGGTTATGAATACGAAACAGAGTATGTTTTTGCTTCAGGAAAAAATCTATATAACCCTGAGTTGTATTACGTAAATAATACTATTGATCAGCTTAGAGGTGGTGGGCAAAAGGATACTTATGCTACAAAAGGGATATTCGGACGTGTAAATTATTCTCTTAAAGATACCTACTTCTTTAATGTAGCTTATCGTCGTGATGCATCTTCTCGTTTTCACCCTGATAAGCGTTGGGGTAATTTCTATTCAGCCAGTGCAGCATGGATCTTGAGTAATGAAGAATTTATGGCTTCTGTTAATTGGGTTAGCATGTTGAAATTAAAAGGTTCTTATGGTGAGCAGGGTAACGATGCCATAGGTAACTATTACGCTTGGACAGATCAATATGAGGTTACTGGATCTGATGGCGTTTTTTCAGATGCGACATTAACATACAAAGGAAATCCTGATTTATCATGGGAAACTTCTACATCATATAATATTGGTGTTGATTTTGCTTTGTTCAATAACAGATTATCTGGTACTCTTGAGTATTTTGGTCGTAAATCAGGCGATATGCTTTATAATAGACCTATGGCAGCCATTAATGGTTATACTTCTATACCTATGAATATTGGTTCAATGACGAATTCAGGTTTAGAATTAGATTTGTCTTATGACATATTGAAAACTAACGATATACAATGGAGCTTTAATATTAATGCCACCTCTATTAAGAATGAAATTAACGAATTGCATCCTGAATTAGATGGAGAATTAATTGATGGTTCTAGAATTTATACAGAGGGAGAATCTAAGTATCGTTTTTACTTGGTTGACTATGCAGGAGTAGACCCTACAAATGGTAAAGCTTTGTATTGGGCAGAAGATGATGCAGGACAACGAATTAAAACAGACGATTATTCTCTTGCAACAGAATTTAAAGTAGCAACTGATGATTTATTACCATTAGTTTATGGTGGTTTTGGAACTACTGTAAGTGCCTTTGGTTTTGATGCTTCTGTGCAATGTTCATATCAATTAGGTGGTGAAATCTATGATTCTGGATATCGACGCTTAATGCATGGAGGTACATCGAGTTTTGCAGGACAAAACTGGCATAAAGATATTTATAGTGCCTGGACACCTGAAAATACCAATACTGATGTTCCTCGTTTGAACGCGAATGATAAATATGCAAATTCTGGTTCAACACGCTGGTTAACAAGTTCTGATTATTTAAGTCTTAATAATATTACAGTGGGTTATACTCTTCCTGAGAATCTAATTAATGGTTTAAATATTACAAAACTTCGAATTTATGTTGCAGCTGATAATGTAGCATTATGGTCTAGTAGAAAAGGTTTAGATCCACGTCAAAGTTTTACTTCATCAACAACAGCACGTTATACCTCTGTTAGAACAATTTCTGGCGGTGTTAATTTGACGTTTTAACAACTATAATTGATTAATATGAAAAAGATATATTTATATACGTTATTAGCATCCGCTCTATTTGCTTTTTACGGATGTGAAGATCTGGATACAGTCCCAGAAGGAGATACCGTTACCACTGAACAAAAGGAGGAAGTAGTTAAAAATGATCCTTCTAAAGCACAAGCTGGTGTTAATGGTATATTTGCTCAATTTTCTCAGTATTTTCCTAATGCAGATGCACTGGGATTAGAACGTCACAATGACTTTGGTTATCCATCAGTAATTTTGTTTTCTGATGCTAATGGTAACGATGTGGTTCAAGAGGATAATGGTTACAATTGGTCAGGAAACAATCTTGATTATACAGACCGTATCTTTACCTCTAACGAGTGTCAGATTATTTGGAATGATATGTATTATATGATTCGTGGTGCAAATAATGTGATTGGATCAATAGATCCTGAAACGGCTGATGAAATTGTACAATTTTATCTTGCACAAGGTTTGGCAGCACGTGCCTTTTCCTATTGGAATTTGGCGCAATTGTTCCAATTTAATTATGTAGGACATGAATCTTCTCCATGTGTTCCAATTATTACGGAACTTAATATGAAGGAAATTGCAGATAATGGAGGAGCCCCTCGTTCTACTGTTCAGGAGGTGTATGATTTAATGTTGGCTGATGTTAATAAAGCTATTGAATTGTTTGAAATTGCAGAAAATAAAGGTGTTAAGCGTGATGACAAACGATATATTAATTTGGCTGTTGCATATGGACTTCGCGCGCGTATTCATTTAACTATGCATAAATATAGCGAAGCAGCAGCTGATGCTACAAGTGCAATTGCGTCTAGTAAGGCTACGCCTGCATTGATTGAAGATGTAGATAATCCTGCATTTTGGACAGTAACTGAGGATAATTGGATGTGGGGAATTATAATATCAGAAACTGATGGGGTAGTTACTTCTGAAATTGTGAATTATATTTCGCATATGGGTTCGTTTAATTATGGCTATTGTTGGTATAATGGTGGAAAACAAATTAATAAGAAGCTATATAATACTATTCCAAGCACAGATGTTCGCAAAGGATGGTGGCTTGATGAAAATAAGACTTCAGCGAATTTAAGTGCACCACAAGCTGAACTAATGAGTAAAAAGGGTTATCCTGCTTACACTCAGGTAAAATTTGCACCTTATAATAACGATATTGAAACTGCAACGAATGCGAATGATATTCCTTTGATGAGAATTGAAGAAATGTATTTGATCAAAGCAGAAGGTGAAGCAATGAGTGGAGGAGATGGTAAAACAACCTTAGAGAATTTTATAAAAACCTACAGAGATCCTAGTTACACTTGTTTAGCATCTAGTCCTACTGGTATTCAGGATGAAGTATTCCGTCATCGTAGAATTGAATTATGGGCTGAAGGTTTGAATTGGTTTGACCTTATGCGTTTAAATAAAGGAGTAGACCGTCGAGGTGGTGGATATCCTAATGCTAGTATGGTATTCAATATTCCAGCAGGAAGTGATATCTTATTATGGAGATTACCGGAAGCGGAAATTGAAGCGAATTCTTTGTTGACTAATGCTGATAATAATCCTGCAGCGTCTGTTCCAGATCCTGTAGCAGATGAAGATTAATAATGTTTCACTATTAATTTATAATTATATGAAATTTAATAAAATATATATAGCTGCTCTTTTTTTAATGACAGCGATGTTCGTAGGTTGTGACGACTACGAAGATAATGTTGAGAAAAGTCCCGAGGTGTCAGTGGATAACCCTGCGGTACGTTTTGTTGCAGAAAATGCCACGGTAATTGAGCTTGATCCGAATGTTAGTGTTGAATTTACATTGACAGTTACTAGAGATGATGAAACCGCTGCTTTAGATGTTCCCGTAATAGTTGTTACAAATACTGAAAATAGCTTTATTGTACCAAGCTCGGTAACTTTTGCAGCTGGAGCTAAAACAGCTAATCTAACTATTTCTGCAACTGACGATGCGCCAAAAGTAACAGATCTTGATTTGGTACTTAAGTTGGATGAGTCCTTCACAACTCCGTACAGAACAGAATATCCTATGTATTACGGAACTGTTGTTGTAACTGATTGGGAGCAATTCGCAACAGGGTCGTACTTTAGTTCTTGGTATGGTCAAAGCTACAGTCAAATATTGCAGTATTCTCCAATACTTGATCAATATCGTTTCCCTGATCTAATGAGTGATGGATATCACTTTGTATTTGCATGGGATGGAGCTTCAGCTGTAACTCCAGTGCCTGAAAAAGTAAAAACGGGTTATGTTCATTCTACCTATGGTATGGTGAGTGCAACTACAAGTGAGGCAACTTATGATGTTGCTTCTAAGATGTTTACTTTTACCAGAGAGTGGACTGTAGATGCTGGCTCTTTTGGCAAAGATATCGATACTTATACTATGGATTAATTTTCTAAGTATAATATTCCCTTAAAATAAGGTGTTGAATTATTTAATTCTCACATGGGATAATTAGAATAAAATAGAATTAAAAGCTGTTCCAAATTTTGGAACAGCTTTTTTTTATGAATTAAAGTAGATGTTGATGATAGAATTTGTGGGTATGATTGGGGCTATTTTATATTTTTTTAACAAAAATCGTTTTTAATAAATTAAATCTTGGGATTAAAATAAGCTAAAATAAAAAATGTAAATATGTTAATAGTTACAAATGATTGTTTGCGTAAAAGTTAGATTAGATTTATAGACATTAATTCAATAAATCAGATATTTAATGTGAGTTAGTAAGGTTAGATAAATGATTTTTCGTATTGAAATTAGCGATTGTGTTGTTAACAAGATAGTAGGTTGGTCTTTAAGTAAAGGTTGAGTTCGTAGAGCTGATTGAGGTGTTAAAATTTGTTAAAACCATTAAAAGTAGTATTTTTAACCTCAAGAATTACCATTAACCATTTTGCATCTTTACTTAATTACTAACTAAAAAGTTTTTTTATGAAAAAAATTATTGGACTATTTGTTCTTCTCATATTTATGGGAATGCAAATAGTAAATGCGCAAAGCAAGCAAATTACTGGTACTGTAACAAGTGCTGAAGATGGTCTGGGGATGCCCGGAGTATCTGTTGTTATTAAGGGTACTACCGTTGGTGCCAGTACAAATATTGACGGTCAATTTTCTATTGAAGCTGCAGCGTCAGATATCCTGATGTTTAGTTTTGTGGGAATGGTTCCTCAAGAAATTACTGTAGGTGACCAAACTGTCATTAATGTAGTATTAGAAACTGAATCTATAGGTATGGATGAAGTTATTGTAACTGCATTAGGTGTAACTAGAGAGAAGAAAGCTCTTGGTTATGCAGTACAGGAAGTTGGAGCTGATGACTTGAATAAAGTGAAACAAACAGATGCTATTAGTGCACTTTCTGGAAAAGTTTCAGGTGTTCAGGTTTCTACATCTTCTAACTTTGCTGGATCAAAAAGAATTTTGATTCGTGGAGCAAATTCTATTTTTGGAGGTAACCAGCCTTTGATCGTATTGGACGGTATTCCAATGGATAACTCGAACTTTAATTCAACTAGTGCCCAAGCTGGTTTTGGTGGAGTTGACTATGGTAACATGATGAATGATATCAACCCTGATGATATCGAAAGCATGTCTGTACTTAAAGGACCTGCTGCCGCGATTTATGGATCTCGTGCATCAAATGGTGTTATTATTATCAATACTAAGAAAGCAAAAGCTGGTAAGGATGATATTAAAGTTGATTTTAGTTCATCAGTAACTATTGAAAGAGTAGCAGAACTTCCAGAATTACAAAGACGTTATGGTGGTGGTGCTATTATTGATGATTCTGATGGTGGTGTTAACGGTTTCGAGCAAGTTAGCATTGAAGGAACAAATTACTTAGTCCCTCAATACGCAGTAGATGAGTCGTGGGGACCAGCTTACGATCCTAGTCTTCAAGTTTTGCATTGGGATGCATTTGATCAGGAAAGTTATCCAAATGATTATCTAAAGCCTCGTTCATGGACTGCTCCTAAAAACGATGTTGAAGAATTCTTTGAAACAGGTGTTTCATATGTAAACTCATTAGCTGTTTCAAGAACAGGAAAAGATTACGGTGTACGTTTTTCTTATACAAACACTCATAATGAAGGTATCGTTCCTAATTCAAAGTACGATAAGCATAATTTTACTGTTTCAGGTAATACTAAATTTTTAGATAAATTTACCGTTAATGGAGCTATTAATTATGTGCGTTCTGAAACTTATGGTCGTCCTACTTTCGGTTATACTGATAATAGTTTCTCTCAGAAATTCTTCCAATGGGGACAGCGTCAGTTAGATATGAAGCGTTTGAGTAATTATAAGAATAATGATGGTACTCAAAGAACATGGAATCGTCAGGCTTGGAACGATGCTACTCCTAAGTATGCAGATAACCCATATTGGATCGTAAATGAGAATATTACTGATGACGAGCGTGATCGTTTCTTTGGAAATATTAGTATAGATTACAAAATTATGGATGGTTTAGTTGCTAAGGCTAGTGTTTATGGTGACACGTATACTTTCTCAATGAGAGAGAGAACAGCTGTTGGATCTAATTCTACTCCAAGTTACTATGAAGCAAAGCGTATTAACTCTGAGTTCAACTATGAATTTACTTTAAGTTATAACAAGCGTTTTAACGAAGATTTTAACATTACAGCAATGGCTGGAGCGAATGCGCGTAGAGAAAAATTAGATTTCTTAAGGGGTCAAACTTCAGGAGGTCTTGTTGTTCCAGGCATATATAGTTTGGGTAATTCAGTTGGAAATGTTGCAACAAGAGATGAAACAACTGAAAAATATACTAACTCTGTATTTGGTAGTGCTTCATTTGGATTCAAGAATCTTTGGTTTGTTGATGTTACAGCCAGAAATGACTGGTCTTCAGCTCTTCCAGAAGATAATAATTCATACTTCTATCCATCGGTTTCATCAAGTTTTGTTTTTTCGGAATTAATAGAGGAAGCAACTTGGTTAGATTATGGTAAGTTTCGTTTAGGTTGGGCACAGGTTGGTAATGATACTGGTGCTTATAGAGTTTTTAGTACTTATGAAAGTTATGGTGATGGTCCTTTTCAGGGAGCTCCTGGTTATGCCGTACCTACAACAAAATTAAATGAGAACTTAAAGCCTGAAGAGACAACTTCTTATGAGATTGGTATGGAATTAAGTTTCTTCCAAAGTAGGTTGGGAATTGATGCGACTTATTTCAATAATGTAACCAAGGATCAAATTATTCCTCTTGATGTGTCTTCTTCAACTGGGTACGACAATAAGTGGATTAATGCAGGTGAAATGGAGAATAAGGGTATTGAATTAACCATTAAAGGTACACCAATTAAAACAGCTGATTTCTCTTGGGATATTAATGTTAATTATACTAAAGTTAATAATGAATTAACTGAACTTATTGATGGTATTTCTACTCTGGATATTCAAAGAGCTCCATTTAGTGGTGCTTATTTGAGAGCTAGTGTTGGAGATACTTACGGTATGCTATGGGGATATGATTATATTAAAGATAATCAAGGTAACAAAGTAGTTGGTGATAATGGTCATTATTTATCTACTGAAAACTTGGTTCCTATTGGATCTGTTTTACCTGATTATAATATTGGTATTCGTAATGCAATGACTTACAAGAATTTTGATTTTAGTTTCTTATTTGATATTCAAAAAGGCGGAAAATTCTTCTCATTATCACACATGTGGGGAATGTATTCAGGTATGTTAGAAGCATCTGCTCAGACTAATGATCGTGGTGTAAATATTCGTGAATCTGTTTCAGCTAATGGAGGTATCAAATTAAATGCAGTTAAAGGTACTGTTACTTACGATGCCGATGGAAATTATACTGTGTCAAATACATCTGAAAATGATACTTATGTAAGCGGTAGTAGTTGGGCAGGTAGACATTATCATGGTGCAGGTGGACCAAGTGCTCAGAATATTTTCGATGCGGATTACATCAAACTTAGAGAGATAACTTTAGGATATAATTTCCCTAAATCGATGATCGGACCTCTTCGTTCGTTAAGACTTTCTCTATTTGGTAAAAACCTTTGGACTGGTGGTTTGGATAAAAAAGGATTTGATCCTGAAGCGGCAGTTGGTGGTTCAGGTAATATTCAAGGTATTGAAGGTGGTTTCAATCCAAATACAAAGAGCTTCGGATTTAACTTGCAATTAGGGTTTTAATAAAAAAAAGAAATTAATATGAAAAATAATATATTTTTAATGTTAGTACTACTGTTGTTTGTTGGCAGTGCTTGTGATACTAATTACAGGGGCAATCCCAACGAACCAGAAGTAGCACCGACTTATTCAATCTTTAACGCTGCTGTTAGAGAAATGATAGACGATACTCACGACGAATGGTTCCTAGGAAGATTTACGAATGGAACAATGCAATATTGGGCACAAACAGAATATACTGAGGAAGATAGATATCAATATCGCGAATCAATGCGTGAAACCTTTGGAGATTTCTATTATAATCTTGAAAACCTAAGACAAGTAATTTTATTAAACGAAGATCCAGCAACAGCAAATGAAATGTCTGCTTATGGAGCTAATGTAAATCAAATTGCTACAGCAAGAATTATGATGGCTTGGGCCTTTAATCTAATGGCTGATACTTGGGGAGATGTACCGTATTGGTCGTATTCAACTGTAAACGAAAGTTTTCAGGCATTAATGATTAATGATGATGTTTTGAAACCAACTTATGCAGCTCAATCAGATATCTATCCTGATTTATTAAAGCAATTAGAAGAAGCTGCTGATATGATTGACGAGAGTGCTGATGCATGGTCTTTAGGTGATCCTATTTATAACGGGGATGCAGCACTTTGGAAAAAGTTCGCTAACTCTCTTCGTTTAAGAATTGCAGTAAAAATTGAAGCAGTATATCCTGGTGCTACAGCTCATATTACAGATGCTATTGCTGATGGTGTTTTCACATCTAATGCAGAAAATGCATCTCTTATATATGAAAATAATGAAACTAATGGTTCATCATTTCAAGTTGCTTTTAAAACAAGGAGAGATTTTGCTGTTTCAAATAGCTTCATGAATTTATTAGATGGAACTAGTGGTGGATTTGGTGCAGATCCTAGAATATTTAAGTATGCAGAGCCTAATCAATTTGGCGATTATGTAGGTGTTCCTAATGGAGTTATTAATGCTACAGCTGTTGCATTTAAGTGGGAATCTCTTCCAGCTATTTCTATAACTGGATGGGATCCGAATGGTAATGATGGTAAAGGTGTTCATTCATTTTCAAATGCCTCTCAAGCATTAATGAGTTATGCAGAGGTTGAGTTCTTAAAGTCTGAAGTTAATGGCTGGAGTCAGACGGAATATGAGGCTGGTGTAACTGCTTCTATGGAAGAGTGGGGTGTTGATGCTGCTGACGTTACTGCTTTTGTAGGCGCTTTACCTGCAGCAAGCGAGGAGAATGTATTAACTCAGAAGTATGTTGCATTATATATGCAAGCGCATACAGCTTGGGTTGATTATCGTAGAACTGGATTCCCAACTACTTTAACTATGCCTAATGATGCATACACTATGAATGTAGTAACTGATAATTCTGGAACAATATCAACTTTTGATTATACATTTGTTCCACTTGTAGATATTAATGATATTCCGTTTAGAATGGAATATCCTAACAATGAATTTACTTTGAATGAGGTGAATTATAAAGCGGCAGTTGCATTACTATCTGATGGTAATGAAATTACTTCTAAGCTTTGGTGGGATGTAAACTAACATCTTATAAGAATAAAATATTAAGAGCTGGACCATGTGTTCAGCTCTTTTTTTATTTGCTTTCTCGAAAAAATTAAGACCTTATTAGAATGATGTTAATTGAGTAATGAATCAAAACTCTACTTCGCAATAATTGTAGAGATTTATAGTATGTAAATTTTATAAAGTTCAGATTCGATTTTGTGAAAATAGTAACAGCAACACCTGTAAATTAAGGGCCAATATTATACGCAATAAACAATTACTTATAGATTATATTAGTATTGAGTTAATTTTAAATCATTTTAAAAGTTAGAAAACAAACCCATTATTATTATTGATCGAGATAAGGTAGTTTTAATGTTTTTACTAGGGATGTAAACTGAAATTTTAATATAAATAGGAAACAAATGGTTCGTTTAGACTACTTTTCTAGCATATTTTATAGAATAACTAATTAGGAGCAAATAAGTTTGCTACAGAGTGAATGAGAAGCCTAAAATAAAATTCCTACCCGCTGCACTTATACCCGAAGAATAGGGTCTGTACCTTTTATTAAGAATGTTTTCAATAGTTAGATAACAATTCCAGTGTTTGTTAATTTTATAATTATTGCTCAAATTTAAGCTAAACCAATCTGGAGAATAAGGATTTCCATTATGATCCTTTGCATATAAGTAGGCTTTATCTTTTTCAGTATTTGCTAAATCATTAAAACTAATTTTGCCATTGTATTCTAGTTCTAATTTGGAACTCAACTTTTTCGAATGGTATTTTAGATCAAATGTGCTAAACATTGGAGGAACATGACGTACAGGTTTTCCATCCTTATATTCTCCGTAAGTTAGATTTAAATTTCCCTCCGCAGTTAATCGATTGCTTATTTTTAGAATAGAGTTGATATTTATTCCCCAAACCTGAGCATTGTCCGCATTGGTTATGGCTTGAATTTTACTTTCAACACCGTCATAAATCATTGTATTTTCTCCATTTAGACTGTAATTGCTTCGTACCATAGCTTGATCTAAATAGGAGTAAAATGCATTAATCTCAGTAAAGAATACTTTGGCAAAAGTCTTACTAATATTTACTTCAAAATTATAGATGTATTCAGGTTTTAAATCTTTATTAGGAACCACTACCGAACCTGGCTCAGAATCAAAAACTTTGCCGATATCGTCAATATTTGGGGCTCTAAATCCACTTGTAGCATTAAGTTTTAGAATCCAGTCGTTTTCAGATTGGTAAGTGATTCCGAGACCACCATTTAAAGCACCCGTTGATAAATCTAAATTACTAAAAGGAAATTCATAAAAAGTATTGTTTAATTGTGAATCAATCCAAATATGAGAATACCTTACTCCCGAATTCAGAGTCCACTGATGATTAAGTTTCCATTTTAAATTGGAATATAAGGCAAAACTTGACTGTTTTGAATTGTCAGGATATCGACTTGCTATAGCAGTTTTATTGCCATTTAGAATATCTTGAGAATATCCTTTTGAGTTCAGTTTATTTACATGCAATTCTGTTCCATAAAACAGATGAACATTATCGGTAATTATTTTTTCTGCATCTGCGTTTATAGAATATATATTCAACTTTTCAGTTCTATTTCGTTTAGTTTGCGATTGAAATTTACGGTCGTGCCTGCTTTCCTGATAGTTCTGATATGCCGCTATAATTTTAAATGAATCGTAAATAGATGTGGCTTCTGTATTATTGTAATTTAACGAATGAAATTGCAATTTCTGAGGTCCATAGTACCATACGGAATATTTTAATTCATCATTTTTGTATTGTATTAATCTGTCGTAACGCGGAATATTTGAGCTTGTGGTATATTGAAAATTATATAGGAGCTCAGAATGCTCATTAATTTTGTAGCGAAATTTCTGAACTGTATTAAACTGATCGTAACCACTTTGTTTTTGTTTTTTCGGATCAGAATTACTCACTATTTTATCGGAACCATTTTCTCTAATTACATATTCGTATTGTAAATAATCATCTGGTCCATGAGAACCCATTTTTAGATCATCAAAATCATTGTAACTAAAACTGCCGGCATAACTAAATTTTTCCTTTCCAAAATTGTAATTTACATGATTCATGATTCCCTTATTTGCGGAAGAATAAGAGCTTTTAATGGTGTAATTAATGTTGGATTTGTTGGAGGTGGAAAAACGCGGAGTAAACGTGTGAAAATCCATTACGCCACCTATGGCATCGCTTCCGTATATGATGGAACCAGGACCTAATATCACTTCTGTTGATTCTAAACTATTGTGATCGATATTGATTACATTTTGCAAATTGCCGCTACGGTATATTGCATTGTTTAATCTTACTCCGTCCAGAACCAATAGAACCCGGTTTGCAGAAAATCCTCTAATCATAGGACTCCCGCCGCCTAATTGGCTTTTTTGAATGTAAACTTGTTTTGAAACTTTTAATAGGTCAGCACTAGTCTGAGCAGTATTGTGTTTTATTGTTTCTTCATCTATTTTGAGAATCTTAAGTGGAATTTCGTTGGAATTTTGTTCCCACTTATTTGCAGAAACAATCACTTCTTTAATAGGGAAAATATTTGATGCTAATTTTACAATAAAGGAATTTTCTTTTATTTGCTTATAGCTTAGTTTTTGATTTCGGTAGGATGGGTGTTGAAAGAAGATGGCTTCACTATTTATAAAGTCGGAAATTTCAGCATGACCAGTTGTGTTTGATAAAACAGAATTCTGTGTATCAAAAATATAAACATCTTCAATGGGGTGATTCGTTTCTGAATCAATCACGGTTAACGTTTGGGCAAAACTAAGTTGACTAAGAATAGAGAGAAGAAAAAGTAGACCTAAGCGAATCATTTTGTTGTTTATTACATAATAAAGTTCAAATATATGATTAATAATTTAATTTGGATATCAAAAAAGGCATCTCATTGGATGCCTTTCTGTTTAATTTTCGATAATTTTTAATTCTTTGCAATTATTGATTTTTCTCCTTGGTCGTAAATCAAATCCTTTGGAATTTTTGCTCTTTGAATTCGATAAAGATCTTGGAGGAGTTCATTTCTAATATATCCTTTGTCTTTTATTAATTGATCGGCAGCAGCATAATCTCCACTGCCTTGAATTTCCAAAACAAGTGTAGCCAATGATTCAATGGCTTTTTTCATTTTGTAATCATTAATTTTGTACGTTCCCGTTTTTGAATTGTATTTAAACGCCTCCTGTTCTTCAAAGTAGTAGAAACGTATCATGTTGGCTACACCTTGTGCATCAGTAACTCCAAAACGAATTGATCTAAAAACATCAGCCATGTAGGTTACATAGTTTTCTATCATTTCAATTTCTTCTAATTGCCTCATTTCATGAACCTGATTCAGAAGGTACATTCTTAAAACGTCATTTTTAAGTTCGTTTATCACATTAGAGTGTTCTTTTAGAGCATCTTTAACTTTATTGTCGCTACTATTCGTCGAAATGCCTAATCCATTAGAAATTTCATAGAAAATAGTATTAAGGAAAAATGACTCGAAATTGACATTTTTACGCTGTTTTTCATCTATAATCAGTTCACTAATTGGATTTAGAATTTGATCAAATTTTGCCTGCATAACATTTTTAAAGTGAAGTTTACGGGATCCACATTTTATTTGATCATTTCCAATAGGAAGATTCAAACCGATTAGTTTGTTTCCTGCATTGCAATAACCAGAATTATACAATACGTCGTAAATTACGATATTAGCTGATTTTGGATCTGTATCAGATTTAAATTTATCAGCAACAGGTAAATTCTTTTGCAGAAAAGGAAGAAGAGATGCGTATTTTTCTGTTCTAGCAGTCCATTCATTATTTTTTAATAATATAAATGCACCATAAGAGTATTTTGTCCAAATCATGTGATCCTCTGTATTCACTATCGGACCTGCAATGAAATCTAATACATTATCCGTAAGGTTCATCCAAAGATGATCACTTTCATGAAAATTATCAACGAGTAAATCTTTTGCTCTTTGCTGTAAATAGGTTTTAAAACTTTCAGATTCGGCAAGTTGAGCCGCATTATTAAGATGTGTAGCAGCTTTATTTAGTTCTGATTGGTAGGCCACTTTATAAGGAACTACTTGCAGATTACCACTAGCTTCACGTTTTAAAGTGGTGAATGGATTGTATTTATTATCATCGTTCAGATTAAAAAATTCTTCCTGATTTAAATCTGTTGGAAAAAAGCCTATGCCTAATGGTCGGGGAGGGAAATCCTCAGTAAAAGGAGTGAATCCGTCCAATCGATCCCAGGGACCGTAATTAATCATAGCATATTCTCTCATATGAGGATCAATCATTCCATTTAAAAGCTCTTCTTTATTGCCATAAGCCTGCAACCAATAAACTTCATCAATGGCATTTGCTGCTTTAATTAAATGTGAAAATAGTTTTATCTGATTGGGAGATAGAGCACTCAGGTCGGCCGAAAGTTTTACCTTTGCGTAATTTGCCAATTTACGTTGCATTACAGAATCTGGTGTTTTATTTTCTTCAACTTTTTTGTTTGGTTGACAAGAAAATGCACAAAAAATAAAAATAATCAGCCCCAATAAATAGAAGTTATTCCGTATCATAATGGTAAGGTTTTGATGTTATCAAAAGTAAATGTCAATAAAATCGAACATGAAAAGATCGACTGGGCGAATAGGGTTTTTCATAGAGTATGAACACTGTATATCACTCTTTATAAGTTACAAAAAATACTCTCTGAAAAAAAATTGAATAGAAGGGGATTTTGAGGAAGATCTTTTCGTTTGAAATGATAGGAATAAAAAATCAACACTTGAATAACTTATAGTGTTATTACAAATGTTGATTTGATATTTAGTTAATGCTATGCTTTGTCTTTATTTTCTTTAGGATATTCTATTCTTGCATGATAAACATTGACCAAAGCGTTGGTGAATATGTCCTTTATTTCATTTATATTTTTGAATGTGATATCTGCATTAGCAAATCGATTTTCGCGAATTTGTTTGTCAATAATGTTATCGATCAATTCTCGAATGGTATCAGGAGTTTTAACTTTTAAACTTCTTGATGCAGCTTCAACACCATCAGCCATCATTAATACTGCAGTTTCTTTCGTAAATGGATCTGGTCCAGGATACTTAAATTTTTCTTCGTCGATTTCCTTTTCGGGATATTTATTTTTAAACGAAGTATAAAAATACATTACTTTTCCTGCTCCATGATGCGTTTCTATAAAGTCGATTATTTGTTGAGGCAATTTGTGTTTTTTTGCAATTTTCACTCCATATTTTACATGATCGGTGATAATTTGAGCACTTTTATCAAATTCTAAACTGTCATGTGGATTTTTGTTTGACAATTGATTTTCGATGAAATAAACTGGGTGTTTCATTTTCCCAATATCATGATATAAAGCTCCGGTTCGTACCAACAAAGGGTTTCCTCCAATTTTATTAATTGCAGCCTCTGCTAAATTGGCAACTTGCAGGCAGTGTTGAAATGTTCCAGGTGATTGCTTGGTAAGTTCACGTAATAGAGGGTGGTTTTGATTTGATAACTCAATTAAAGTAACATCTGACATGAAGCCAAATAATTTTTCAAAAATATAAATAAGAGAATACGAGAAAGTAAGTAATAATCCATTAATCGCAAACCACACAAAGTTAAACCATTCAATTTCGTTAATCTTACTAATTTGCGTTATCGCAAAAGCGAAATAAACCACACTATAAGTTAGGAATGTGATAATTCCAGTTAAAACTAGCTGTCCTCTTCTCTCCAAACGGGGAAGACTATAAATAGCCATAATACCAGCAGCCAATTGTAAAAAGACAAACTCAAATCCATTTGGAGCTAAAAATCCGGTAATAAGTACGGTTATAATAAAAACAAATAATGCTGTACGACTGTCCATTAAGGTTCGCACAACTATTGTTATTAATGCAAATGGAATGATGTAAATATTTATCTTAGGAAACTTTAAGACCAAACTAGTAATGGCAACAAACATGAGTACCAGTAGGAAAATGAACAACATTTTTTTATTGTCGTGTAAGATTGCTCGTCGAAAGTTTCTCAGGTATAAAAATAGCAATACAATACAGGAAATGATTAATAGTCCTTGTCCACCAACTATTAAATAATGATTCTGTGACGAGCCTAAAATATTTTCATAGTCTTTCTTAAGCGATTCTAGAATAATAAAGGTTTTATCGTCGATAATATCACCTTTAAGAACAATTCGAGTTGCATAATCAACCTTTCCTTGGGTAAGAGAAATATTGGAAAGCATGCTGCTTTTCACTTGATTCGACATCTCTTCATCGAAGAATAAATTGGGAATTAAATAAGAATCAAGATTTAGATCCTGAATAAATCCTTGAAATTCGGGAGTTTTAAAATCAGATTTAACCTGATTGCTTAGGTTTTGGTAGGCAGATCGAGATGAAAATACTTTATCTACAGCTATCAATTCATTAACATTATTGCGTGACTTATTTATGATTTTTGGTAATTGAAAGCCATATTTTTGTTGCTCTTCCTGAAGTTCGACAATGCCAGCTTCATAAAAACTTGAAAGATTTGTTTTTAAATAATTATAGGTTAATAATTTTTCAGCTTCTATTCTTTTATCTGAATAATTGAGTTTTTTAAAGCCTGATGATTTTTCAAAATTTTTCCATTTTTTAGCAAATCCAGATTCCAGTTTTTTAATAATTTTTGGATAAACGGATGTGTCGGTTTTGAAGAATGGATTGTATCTGGTAAGAATACTATCTCTATCCTGATTTAGTTCTTTTTCTGTTTTTAAAATTGAAAAATCGAAGGGTGCAATGAGTGTTTCATGCATCCATGGCTTGCCTTTTTGGTATTCATATTTGAAATTTCCGATATTGGGAAACAAAAGAGCAATTAAAATAACAGTAATAGTTGTTATACAAAATCGATATATGTTACTTATGTTCTGACGAATCCATCTGAAGTATTTATTCATTCTGTAGTTCGATTTAAATGTTATTGCACTGTTGAAAATCTTTGTATAAAATTAATCGAATATCTTTTGGTAAAAAATATTTATTGCTTTCTTTTATCTACGTATTATCAAAGCAATTTTATGAATCAGAATATAAAAACATAATTATATTTTTTATATTTGATTGATACGAACATTAAGCAACTTTTAAATGAATTACGGTATTTCCGAACTTAGTATTATTCCAGTCAGAAGTGAACCTACTGAAAAAAGCGAAATGGTTACTCAGGTATTATTCGGAGAACACTTCGAACTGATAGAGGAGCGTGAAAATTGGA
>Ga0209692_10001778_pt1 | contig 27051 bp, 25 predicted proteins | sample tdDd472_FD_187129 | JGI IMG/M metagenome (GOLD analysis project Ga0209692, IMG submission 187129) | Marine sediment microbial communities from the Atlantic coast under amendment with organic carbon and nitrate - tdDd47.2 (SPAdes)... | ecosystem: Environmental > Aquatic > Marine > Coastal >... | reverse complement strand
TCCGCAGCAACCTGCATGTAGACGATTGATTTCTGATGACTGGCGTTACCGGCAGGGTTAGGCACGGGTTTGGAAATAGGGACAACCATTGCAGGGTTGGTGCCGTAGGTTACCTGTGGCTCCAGTTCTGAGACGTCGAGGTCTACAACCTTGTCAAAGCTAGCGCCATCATCTGTACAAAGCCCTTTCCAGCGTTCTACTGCTGCATCCCAGTCCGCACCCTGAGGTGCTTTTTCGCGTCCCTTCATGTAATCAAAGGTAATGTCATCAGGAGCAACCATGCCTGCACGGGCGCCTGCCTCGATGGACATGTTGCAGATGGTCATACGTTCTTCCATGTTGAGCCCGCGTATCGTTTCACCACGGTATTCGATGACATGACCTGTGCCGCCATCAACGCCGATCTTACCGATCAGTGCCAGTATGATGTCTTTGGCACTAACGCCTGGCTTGAGTGTGCCGGTCACATTGACTGCCATGCTCTTTGGTTTTCGAAGTAACAGGCATTGTGTGGCAAGGACGTGGCCTACCATCGTGGCACCGATGCCGAAGCCCATGGCGCCAAAAGCACCGTGCGTGCTTGAGTGGCTATCGCCGCAAACAATTGTTTTGCCTGGCTGGGTAGCACCGATTTCCGGTCCGATAACGTGCACGATACCGCGGTGTTCGCTGCCGAAACCATGCAACTCAATACCAAACTCATCGCAGTTTTTGATCATCTGGCGAATCTGACCGGCTGGCTCGGGATCTGATACCGCAGGATCATCCAGCACATCAAGGTTGGGTACAGGGACGGTCGGGGTAGAGTGATCCATGGTCGCAAGAACCAGGTCAGGTCTGCGTACCGGCCAGTTGTTCTCACGGAGCATGTTAAATGCCTGAGGTGTTGTGACCTCATGCACGATATGCAAGTCAATGTAAAACACCGCCGGGGTGTCTTCGCTTTCCGGAATGACGACGTGGTCGTCCCAGACTTTATCAAAAAGGGTTTTTGCACTCATGGCAGAGTGTTCTCCAAAGTTTTATGCCCGCACATTGCAGACGTTGTTCTAATAATTTTTGCCGTAGCTAACAGTTAGGTGAAGTGCTCCAGCGGTTGTAGCCAGCCCCATTTGTCTTCGGTCGTTCCATTGAATAAGCCGAAGAACTGGTCCTGCATATGCTTGGTAATTTCACCGCGCCCACCGTTACCGACGGGTAGCCGGTCAACCGAACGAACCGGTGTAACTTCGGCCGCTGTGCCGGTCATGAATATTTCATCAGCGATGTACAGCATTTCACGCGGAATCGATTGCTGAACTATTTCGATGCCAGATTCTGCGGCCAGAGTCATGATGCTGTTGCGTGTGATCCCTGTGAGGATCGAGGCAGCTGCACCCGGTGTGTATACGACACCGTCTTTGATGACGAAGATGTTTTCGCCGGCGCCTTCACTAATGGTGCCATCGACAGTCAGTGCAATGCCTTCATGAAAGCCGCGTTCCCGGGCTTCCATGCTGATCAGGGTGCTGGACAGGTAGTTACCGCCGGCTTTCGCCAGAGCAGGGATGGTATTGGGTGCAACGCGCTGCCACGAAGAAATGCATGCATCTACACCTTCTTCAAGCGCTTCATCCCCCAGGTAGGTTCCCCATTCCCAGGCTGCTACTGCCATATCTACCGGATGGCTGGCACTTGGAGCGAGACCGATCTCGCCATAGCCACGATAGGCCAATGGACGTATGTAAGCACCGTTGGTCAGGTTGTTCTTTAAAACAACTTCACAACACGCTGCATTCACATCATCAACAGTCCACTTCATAGGAATGCGATGGATCTTTGCTGATTCCAGTAAGCGCTTGTTGTGTGCATTTAAGCGGAACGCACGCGAACCATCGGGAGTTGCATAAACCCGAATGCCTTCAAAGATTGATGACCCGTAATGCAGTGCATGTGTCATCACGTGGACCTTGGCATCCTCCCACGGAACCATTTCTCCGTTGTGCCAAATCCATTCGCTCTTATTCATGTGCTAACTACTCCTTAAGCAATGCAGTACCGACAACGGTCTAAACGTTGGCGACCTTGTCAGTTTGTTTGTCTGTGGTGCTCACACCGGCGTCGATGCGCCGGCAGATGCGATTAATGACTTCGAGGTAAGCGAGAGCACCGGCTTCTACGATGTCAGTGCTTACGCCATGGCCACGGTAGCTTTCGCCATTGTACTCGGTTGTTGCCGTGACTTCGCCTTGTGCATCTTCGCCGACGGTCACGCTATGAACCTGAAAGTTCTTCAACTTGAGTTCAATGCCGGTGGCTTCTTCCAGTGCAATGAAAGAAGCGGCAACCGGGCCGTCACCACTAGCTGTCTTTTCGACCGTACGGCCGTCATTGTGTGCGACTACAACGCTGGCTTCGGCTCCGCTGTTGCTGCCGGAGCTAAAGTTGAGCTGTTGAAGCAACCAGGGGCCTTCCTGCTGTGTGCCGGTATTCATGATCAGTGCTTCGATATCAGCATCGAAGATTTCTTTTTTGCGGTCAGCAAGTTTCTTGAACTCATCGAACGCGCGCACAAGTTCTTCGTCACTCGGGTCGAAGCCAAGGTCTTGCACTCTGTCACGGAAAGCATGTTTGCCGCTGTGCTTGCCAAGTACCAGGCTGTTTTTGCTGATACCAATATCTTCCGGCTTCATGATCTCGTAGGTCTCAGCATTCTGAAGCACGCCGTGCTGATGAATACCTGCCTCATGGGCAAAGGCATTTTCACCAACAATCGCTTTATTACGAGGCACGGTCATGCCGGTAATCGTCGAGACAAGCCGCGAAGTAGGGTACAACTTACGCGTATCAAGACCGGTGTTGATGTTAAAGAAATCGGACCGGGTCCTGAGGGCCATTACAACTTCTTCAAGTGAGCAGTTACCGGCCCGTTCACCGATGCCGTTGATGGTGCATTCGATCTGGCGGGCACCGGCATTTACAGCAGCAAGACTGTTAGCTACGGCCATGCCGAGGTCATTGTGACAGTGCACACTGAGAACGATGTCATCGATACCGGGGACGTTGCTCTTAAGGTAAGAGAACAGGTTCGCAAATTCCGCGGGTACTGTGTAGCCAACAGTGTCAGGAATGTTAACCGTGGTTACACCTGCTTCAATGACTGCCGATACAACTTCAGCAAGAAACGCAGGTTCGGTTCGGGACGCATCTTCCGGAGAAAATTCCACCTGATCGCAAAGTTCGCGTGCCTGGCTGACACCATCTACTGCCCGACGAATGATCTCTTCTTTCGCCATGTGAAGTTTGTGCTCACGATGAATCTCACTGGTGGCGAGAAATACGTGAATGCGTTGGTTGTCTGCCGGAGCAACTGCCTGCGCAACTTTATTAATGTCATCGGGATGACAGCGCGCCAATCCGCAAATAGTTGGGCCCTTAATTTCTTCCGCAATGGCCTGCACAGATTCAAAGTCGCCGGGCGAGGCGGCGGGGAAGCCGGCTTCGATAACGTCGACATTCAGATCGCGCAGTGCATTGGCGACACGCAGTTTCTCCCGGAGCGTCATGCTGCAACCGGGTGCTTGTTCGCCATCTCTCAACGTCGTGTCAAATATGATGACGCGATCATCTGTACGCTGATTCATTGTCTGAGTCTCCAATCTCAATGTCGTGAATATACAACCTAAAACCAGACCGGCTATATATAAGTGTTTAACCGGTCCACCAAAAGCACAAAAAAAACCCCGCTACCTGATCGGGTGCGGGGTTTTTCGATAATTCTTTAGATTATCCGGTTAAACGTCCGCACCATCGGCCTGCCAGCAGGGGCAGCAGCAGTCGCAGCAAACCGGTAAGTCGGGTTGCTGTGGTGTAGCGAACTGCAGTGTCGATGGTCGTAGACATGCCCCACATCATCCGGTTTTCTTGAATGAGTGTCAAGGTCAAGCGCTTGATATGGCAGTACAAATCAAGTTGGCTTCGGATGTTTAATCGTCTTGTAACAATCCGGTGCTGTCATAAGCGCCACAGGCTTTCTTTACGCCACTTTGCCGGAGTGTAGCAATAAGACACTTTTAAAAGGGGCTGTAAGAGGTTAATTAAGAAAAAGATATTACGTCTTTGCGTCTGATTAACCGAGGCGCTTTAATGACATCCGTATGATTTGCTTTGCCGGATAGTCACAATCAGCGTTATCGGGAACCTCTGTAAAGTACCCATTGTCACAACATTTAATGTTTGGCTAAAGCCTGCGTTGTAATTACAAGTCCACGCGTTGGTGTGTTTGTAAGTTGGTATAAAAAGTTTTCACAAATGTATGGCGTTCAGTCTGGCTTGTGCTATTCTGCGGCGCGCTCTGACATGGAGGTCTTTGCAGGTTTTTATGCATCAGATCTTCGACTTCACTAAGCAATGGCTTCTCACTGTGCCATGTTGAAGAATGTTTCAGAGTCCTGCTGTGGGGGCGGGTTTTAATTGGTTTGTTGCGGGTGCGTCTTTACCTTTTTCGTAGTAAGGTTGGGACAGAATAAATCCGCTGACCGTCCTCCACGGCCACGAATAAATTGACTAATTCACTCCGTTTAGAAGGGGAGCTTCATGAATTTGACGAACAGGAGATTTCGACTGCTGGCAGGTAGCGCTGTTTTGGCGCTGGCAATTCCGGTAGCCGGGATCAGCCAATCAGTCGATGATGTGCTGAGCAAGCAGCAGCGCCGTACTACACTCGCTCAGGAATCACAAAAGCGTATCGATGCTGTAGTTGATCAGACCCGCAGTTTGGAAGATCAATACAAAGCAGTACTAAAAGAGATTGAAGGTCTCCAGGTCTATAACACGCTCTTGCAGCGTCAGATCGACCGTCAGGAAGAGCAGAAAGCTGAGTTGAAGGTATCTATCGACAACGTCGAGATGATCAACCGGCAGATCGTTCCTCTTATGACCCGCATGATCGAATCTCTCGAGCAGTTTGTAGAGCTCGATGTTCCCTTCCTTCTGGAAGAGCGCCGCAACCGCGTCGCAGGTCTTCAGGAAATCCTCGAACGTCAGGATGTCAGCGTTGCTGAGAAATTCCGTAAGGTGACTGAGGCGTATCAAATTGAAAATGAATTTGGTCGCACGATCGAGTCTTATAAAGACACGCTGACTATCGACGGCGCTACCCGCGAAGTTGATTTCCTGCGTATCGGTCGTATCGGTCTTATTTACCAGAGTGCCGATGGTCAGGTGTCCGGAGCATGGGACCAGAAAAACCGTCAGTGGGTTGCACTGGGTAACGAATACAAGAACGAAATCCGTAAGGGCCTTCGTATAGCCGGCAAGCAGATCGCACCAGAGCTGCTGCTCCTTCCTGTTGATGCACCGGAGGCAAACTGATGAGTCGCTCTATATTTAAAGTACTGTCAGTCTCTGCGCTGGTTGCTTTCACAAGCATCCCGGCAGTTAATGCACAGGAAGCCCTAAGTCTTGATGAACTGTTGCGTCGCGTAGAGCAGGGCACAGTAAAAGACAATCAGGAAAACAAAGCCCGCGAACAGCGTTTCAAAGCGTCTAAGAGCGAACAGCAGAGTATGCTGAACAAGGCTAATGCTGACAAAGTGGCAGAAGAAAAGCGTAGTAGCCGGCTGGAAAATCAGTTCAGCACTAATCGCGAAGAGTTGGATAAACTCGAACAGACCTATGCGGAACGCCTCGGCGATCTGAAAGAATTGTTCGGTGTTATGCAGCAGGTTGCCGGCGATGCCCGCGGCAACTTCGATGCCTCTTTAACCAACATTCAGTATCCTGATCGTGGTGAAAAAATGACGGCTCTTGCCAGTAAGATTGGTAATAGCTCTCAGCTGCCTTCTATCGACGAGATTGAAGGCCTTTGGTATGAGTTGCAGCGTGAAATGACCGAATCCGGTCGCGTTGTTAAGTTCAACACCAAGGTTATTTTGCAGGATGGTTCTGAGCAGGATATGGATGTTGTCCGTGTTGGTTTGTACAGTATTCTGACCGACGGCAAATACCTGAACTATGAGCCTTCTACCGGTAACGTTTCTGAGTTGCCACGTCAGCCTGACCAGTCACGCTACACCGACAGTACATCTGATTTGATGTCTGCTACCGGCGGTAAAGTGCGCTTCGGTCTTGACCCGACTCTCGGCGGCGTACTGAAATCATTCGTAGCGCGACCTAACCTGCAGGAACGTGTGCAGCAGGGTGGTCTCGTTGGTTACCTGATTCTGTCACTGGGTGCTATCGGTCTGTTGATTTCACTGGAGCGTATGGTTGTTCTGGGTATTGCCAGTCGTAAGGTTACTGCTCAGTTGAACAGCGACACTCCAAGCGACAACAACGCTTTGGGCCGTGTTCTTTCTGTTGCTGATCAGAACAAGACTACTGATACGGAAACGCTTGAACTCAAGCTATCTGAGGCAATCTTTAAAGAGACGCCTGCACTAAACCGTGCGTTGCTCTTTATTAAGATCATCTCGGTGATTGCACCGTTGATGGGTCTGTTGGGTACTGTGACCGGTATGATCAATACCTTCCAGGCTATTACCCTGTACGGCACCGGCGATCCGAAACTGATGGCGGGTGGTATTTCTCAAGCACTCGTAACCACTGTACTTGGTCTTGTTGTGGCTATTCCGATGGTGCTTCTGCATACACTGGTTAGCGGTCGCAGCAAGCGTATCGTTCAGGTACTGCAGGAACAGAGCGCAGGTATTATTGCTGAGCACGCAGAGCGTACCAGCAGGGCCTGATTGTTTTCCTGAAGCCCGCTCTCTTCTGAGGGCGGGCCTCAATGGAGAAAACGAATAATGCAATTTGTCTTAGATGCATTTGAAGCAGTTGGCGATTTTATGGCCTTGGGTGGTGATGTGTTGGTTTACATCGCGTGCACCATCTTCGCTATGTGGTTGTTAATCGTAGAACGCTTCATCTATTACAACACCGGCTTAAAGCAACTTGGTGCTCAAACCCTTGAGGCCTGGGAAGCAAGAGCAGAACGTCGTTCCTGGAATGCCCATGCTGTGCGTGATGCTTTGATTTCACGTTACTCAATGGCAGCCAGTCAGTCTGTGCCCGTTATCAAAACACTTGTGGCTTTATGTCCTTTGTTGGGCTTGATGGGTACTGTGACAGGCATGATCGAAGTGTTCGATGTTATGGCTGTTTCGGGTACCGGTAACGCCCGTTCAATGGCGTCCGGCGTTTCAAAGGCGACCATTCCGACGATGGCTGGCATGGTTGGTGCGCTTTCAGGTGTATTTCTGGTGGCGATGATCACCCGTACTGTTGAACGTAAAATTGAATACATCGAAGAACATATGACGATGGATCACTAAGCTCGCTTAGCCCATTGATCTTAGATTAGAGATAGAGGACAGAAAATGCGTAGATCTGTAGTTCAGGCCCAGGAAGAAGAAGACAATGATATTGACCTGACGCCGATGCTCGACGTTGTGTTCATCATGCTTATTTTCTTCATCGTTACCGCTTCCTTCATTAAGGAATCAGGTATCGAGGTAAACCGCCCGGATGCACCTACCGCGACGGTTGCCGAGAATGCGAACATCCTCGTGGCGATTAATGAAGCCAATGAAATCTGGATTGATCGCCGTAAAGTTGACCCGCGTGCCGTACGCGCTGTTATTGAGCGTATGCATGCCGAGAACCCGGAAGGTTCCGTAGTGATCCAGGCTGACAAAAAAGCGTATACCGAGACGGTTGTAACCGTTATGGATGCTGCCCGTCAGGCCAAGATCTTTAACGTGTCGATTGCTGCCCAGGAAGACTAGGGCTGTACACGTTTAATTTAAACCTTCAGGACTCAAGAACAGGATCAGGACGATAAACCTATGAATGCATCTGCACTTTCACGACTTGCAATAGCATTTGTTACCGCGACAGTGGTGACTTTCCTGTTGCTTTGGACTATGCAGATCCTTATCGCTTCAGGTAAGAAAGCTCTTACCTCGAAACAGGATTTTAAATTCGTTGATTTCGTGCGTGTCAAACGTAACGAAGAGTTGAACGTCGACGAGAGCAAGCCAGAGCCACCACCTAAGCCGGAAACTCCACCCGATACTCCACCACCACAGTCTATGGATGATGTGGACACCAGTCAGGCGGTTAGCATGACTCCGGTAGGTGCCAGTATTGATGCGCAGGTTGGTATCGGCGGATTCCAGATTGTCGATGGCGATTATCTGCCGATTGTTAAGGTTGCTCCCATTTATCCACGTCGTGCCTTGTCGCGTGGCGCGGAGGGTAATTGCCTGGTTTCATTTACGGTTACAGAACTGGGAACAGTTCGTGACCCGCAGATTGTTGAATGTACCAGCAGTCTGTTTGAACGTGCTTCTATGAACGCTGTACTTAAATTTAAGTACAAACCGCGTGTTGTTGATGGCAACCCGATCGAGGTTCCCGGTGTTCAGCACGTGATTACCTATAAGTTGGAGGACTAACGAGATGATGCAAATTAGCAGTATCAAATCTGTTGTCCATGCCGTTTCGCTTGCGTTGGTATTGGGTGTGTTTGCTATTCCCGGTATCGCCGTAGCTCAGGAAGATAAAAAGGAAGAGCGCAAGACGACTCAGACCGGTTCTATGAGCGAAAAGGTCTATAAGAAGCTTGCTGAGGCTCAGGCTTTAGCCGCTCCTGAAGATCCTGCCGCAAAGCCCGACTTCGCCGGAGCAGTAGCTAAACTGAAAGAAATCGAAGCGATGCCCAAGCTCAGTGAATATGAGCAGGCCCAGTTATATAACTTCTATGGTTTCGTTTACTACAGTCAGGAACAATATGCGCAGAGTATTTCTGCTTATCAGAAAGTTCTGAAGCTTGTTGAAATCCCTCCCGGATTGCGTAACCAGGTTATTTACACTCTGGCGCAACTGAAGTTCACCACCGAAAAGTATCAGGAAGCGATTGACCTGATTAACGACTGGCTGAAGACGCAGGAGAATCCCGGGCCTGAACCGTATGTGTTGATTGGTACCGGCTACTACCAGCTTGAGCAGATGGATAAGATTATCCCGCCGCTGGAGAAAGCGTTAACTATTGCAGCCGAGCGTGGTTCCAAGCCTAAAGAGCAATGGTATTTGCTTCTGCGCGTTGCTTACTGGGAAAAGGGCGACACAAAGAAGGTTAAAGAACTCTTAGAAATTCTCGTTACAAACTGGCCGAAGAAAGAGTACTGGGCTCAGTTGTCTGCGGTTTATGGTGAAATGGATAACGAGCCGAAGCAGTTGTCTGCATATGCATCAGCCTATGATCAGGACCTGTTTACTAACAACTCTGAATACATGCAGATTGCTCAGCTTTATCTTGCGAATGATGTGCCTTACAAGGCAGCTAAAATTCTTGAGCGAGGTCTGGCCAACGATATTGTTGAACGGACTGCGAAGAATTTGCGTTTGTATTCCCAAGCCTGGGCATTGGCACGCGAAGACGATAAAGCTATTCCGCCTCTGAAAGAAGCTGCCAAGCTGTCTAAAGAGGGTGAGCTTGATTTACGTCTGGCACAGTCTTATTTGAATTTGAGTCAATATAAGAGCTGTATATCTTCTGCGCGAACTGCCATTAAAAAAGGCGGTATCAAACGAACAGACGTTGCCAATATGATATTGGGCATGTGTTTGTTTGAGACTGATGATCTGTCTAATGCCAGGGCTGCATTCAGTAAGGCTGCCAGAGACGAGCGCAGCGAGAAAAGTGCCCGCCAATGGCTGCTCTACATTAAGAGCGAAGAAGACCGTATCGAGCGTCTGGAAGCATCTCTAGCTTCCTTGAAAGCCGGCTAGACTAAATACGGACTGCGAGCCAGATGCCTAAGGTTAATTACGTTCAGAGCGATGGTGATACGCAAGTCGTAGAGGTTCCCGTCGGATACTCCCTTATGGAAGGTGCTATTGATAATGGCGTTTCCGGAATAGTCGCAGAATGCGGTGGGGCCTGTGCCTGTGCAACGTGCCATGCTTATATAGACCCGGCCTGGGTTGATAAGCTTGAGGCTCCTGAAGATATGGAGCAGGGTATGCTGGAAGCAGCAAAAGACCCCAAATCGAACAGCCGTCTGATCTGTCAGGTTGAAATGACTGAAGATTTGGATGGCATTACCCTGACGGTTGCGGATAACAACTTTTAGCTTTCTTAGTTCCCCGTCAGTTAGTCTGTTGCAGTAGCCTTAGTACACGTAGGGGATGGTATGAAACTCGTAACGATAGACGGGCGTGAAGTCGCTGGCAGACCCGGTATTATTCTGGACGGGGGCGACGTACTTGATCTTACTGCGGCTCCTTCTACACTTTCCGAATCGCAATGGATTCCATTTTCAGTCGTTAGCATTCTTGCTGCCGGTGATGCCGGTCATGACAATGTCCGAAAGCTGACCGATGCATTGGCGGCTTTGAGCGATGATGAAACGCAGGCTCTTAAGGATCAAGGTGTCCTGACTCCGGTGGCTCAGGCCAGGCTGATGTGTCCATTGCGACGCCCCGGTTTGATGCTCATTAGTTTGTCCGACGCAGGCGGCAGTACCCGCAACCGCGTTTATATAAAAAGCCCGAATGCAGCTGCAGGCAATGGTGCTGTGGTGGATGTGCCCAAACGCGATGGCACCGTCGTAGCTAAGCCGCTGCTTGCCGCAGTGATAGGTAAACCGCTGCATAACGCCACTGAAGCTGAAGCTGCTGAAGCGATTGCGGCTTACACGGTGCTTATTGAATTTGAAACCGCAGAGCAGGATGCCGATACCGGTGCCGGTTGGCGTCAGTATGTCGAGAGTAAGCAGCTACCTGAAAGTTGCCCTATGGGGCCTGCCATGGTCACCGTCGACGAGATTAATGACCCGGCACATTTGCAGGTGAAGGCTTCGGTAAACGGTGTCGAAGCTAAGCAGGGTGCTTTATTGGATTCGTCAATTGATCCGGCCCGGACGGTGGCTGAGTTGTCCGCACGCTATGGTTTTAGTACCGGCGACCTGGTCGCCTTTTCCTTGCGGGGGAACTCGCCGTTGGATACGCAGTTGCAGCCGGGCGATAACTTTTCAGTCGACTTGCCCGGCATTATGACCCTGAGTTGCAGCGTCTCTATTTAAGCGCCGAAGGTGTCAAATAGCATCCGGATGGATGTGATCCCCAGAAATAATGCAAATGCCTTTCTGAGTGCGCTTTGGCTGAGTGCGTGTGCGAGTTTCGCACCCCATGGGGCTGCGAGAACAGTTAGCGGCACGATCAGGGCAAAGGCCAATAAGCTGACATAGCCCAAACTGTAGGGCGGCAGACCGGGTTTACCCCAGCCAGCGATGATAAAGCCGATAGTGCCGGGTATCGCGATAACCAGACCGAAGCCGGCGGAAGTTCCAACCGCCCGGTGTATAGGGGTGCCGAACAGGGTTAATGACGGAACGCTGAGTGTTCCTCCACCGATGCCCATCATTGCAGAAATAGCGCCTATGATGACGGGGATAGGTTGTGAGCTGAACCCTTTCGGTAAATGGTCTGCGATGCGCCATTCGGGGTTGCCAAAACTCATGTAGAGCGCAGCGGAGAAACCGACAATGCCGAATACACCTGTAAGCACACCCATATCGGCTTTGCTGGCAATCCACGTGCCGATCATGACACCAATGACAATGGCGACCACCCAGTTTTTAAAGAGACCAGCATCGAAACTGCCTTTGGCCTGATGGGCCCGCACAGAGCGAATGCTGGTTGCAATGATCGTGGCGAGTGAAGTGCCTACCGCCAAATGCATCTTTACTGAAGGGTCAACCTGCAGATAGGAAAAGATATAGTAGAGCGCGGGGACGACAACAATGCCACCTCCGACACCAAGCAGGCCGGCCAATAAGCCTGCGCAAATGCCCGCAAACGCAAGCAGTGGAATCATCCAGAGTAGTATGTCCGAGTCATTTCCGAGCATATTGATTCTTCAGTCTTTATTTCTGTGATTGTTGTCTGGCAGGCATTGTACGGTAATGTAATTCGATTAACCTATCGCTATCAATTAATTCGGCGAATCATGGAGTAAGTTGTGAGCAATCGTTCAATTACGCTGGATGACCGGCTTTATGAGTACATGTTGTCCGTGTCATTGCGGGAGTCACCGCTGCTGAAGCAGTTGCGACAGGAGACTGCCGGTATGGTCGGTGCGCAGATGCAGATTGCCCCTGAACAGGGACAGTTTATGGCGATGCTGATAAAGCTGACCGGTGCCCGCCGGGCTTTGGAAATCGGTACCTATTCAGGCTACAGCGCTTTGGTCTGTGCTTTGGCACTGCCTGAGGATGGGGAGTTAATCACGATTGATACCAGCGTTGAGGCGCCGGCAGTCGGGCGCAGGTATTGGGAAGAGGCCGGGCTTGGCGATCGGGTGGATTTTCGCAATGGCTTTGGTGCGGATGTGCTGGCTGAACTTATCGATGAGGGGCAGCAGGGTACGTTTGATTTTGTCTTTATCGATGCGGATAAAACCGGCTATGAGAACTACTACGAGCTGTGCCTGTATTTGCTCAAGCCGGGTGGCTTGATGCTACTCGATAATGTTTTCTGGGACGGTCGTGTAGCGCAGCCCGAGAATCAGGAAGAGGAAACCTGTGCAATCAGGGCGCTCAATTCCAAAGTCCATGCAGACCCGCGCGTTGATATGACGCTCGTGCCTGTTGGCGATGGTCTGACTATGGTCAGAAAACTGGCCTGACCGGGGAAAACACTTAGCCGTGAATGAGCTCAATCAGTTCGCCGGCCGCACCCGTAGTGCAACTGGCTGCTTTGCCGTTATACGGCAGTGAGTCTTCAGAGATGGTGTTGTCGCCTGCAGAAAGCGATGTCTTAAAGCTGACCATGGCTATACCCGGAGGAAGCAGCCCGTCTTCGTTACCACGCGGACCGGCCTGTTCAGGCAGTTCGTCGACTTCAATCATGCATTGGTCATTGATTCCCAATGCTGAAATTGGATAGCGGGTTTCAATAGACAGACCGAACGCAATAGATGCAACCGTTATGCGTGACTCCATTGCCGGTGCTTTAGCAATATCAAACTGCTCATGGTAGCTGTCGATCATGGCATTGATGTCACCGCCACCAAGAATGACGATAAACGTGTTATCGACAAAACTTTTCGGTTTAGTCGGTAGATCCATGCCCGGGATCTCAGCTTTAAGCTCGGTCATATAAAGAATTTCATTGGCGGGTCCGCGGAGTTGCATGGCGCGAATGTCGTCAGTGAAAGAGAGGTTCTTTGGTTCGCCCAGCATCTCGAAGTCGCCCTCATGCAATTGCTGGGCAAGCTCGTCTACGTTTTCAACCAATACTTCCGAGGCGTTCCAGCCCCAGGTGGTTAACGGCACGTAGTCCGGATCAGCGGGGCGTTCGACAAAACGGAAAGTGAAATCATTGCCTGCCGGCGGCTGCATGATGAGCGTCGCCGCTCCGGCCATTTTTTCAGCACCCCAGAGTTTCGCTTGCGCATCGCTAACTTGGCCGCGCTCGGCAACCTGGTAATTAAAATTACGGCTGTAAGCTTGCTCGATAGCATCGAGATCAGGGGCGGACACGGTAACGCATGCGATTTTGCCAAGCTTGCTCATGGAAGTTCTCTTTGAAAGTTTGGTGTTGCTTAAGGAAAGGCTGCTTCCCCGCTAAGCTAAGTAGCATAGCGGGGAAGGCCGGACGATAGTCATGTGACCGCAGTTCAGAGACTGCAGGATTCTTTCTAGATGATGCCTTTTTCGCTTAGTGCTACCAGATCATCATCCGATTTTTTCAGCACTGATTTATAAATCTCATCATTGTTCTCACCGAGTTCCGGTGCCGGAGAGCGAATGACGCCCGGTGTTGATGACAGCTTAGGCGCAACGTTCTGCATCTTGAGTTCACCGAAGACGGGGTGTTGGGTGGTAACAATAGCTTCACGTGCCTTGAAGTGTGCATCTTCCAGCATCTCAGGGGTGCGGTAGATTTTGCCAGAAGGAATGCCGTATTCATCCATCAGGTCTTCAAGCTCTTCCGCTGTCTTGGTTTTGGTCCAGACAGCAATCAGATCATCCAGTTCTTTCTGAGTTTCGCCGCGTGCGATATGAGTTGCGTAGCGTTCATCTGTAGCCAGTTCCGGTTGTCCCATTGCCTCAGCCAGACGTCCGAACACGGTGTCCTGGTTGGCAGCAATAAGAATGAACGTGCCATCAGATGTCGGGTAAACATTTGAAGGTGCAACGTTTGGCAGGATGGCGCCTGTACGCTCACGAACGTAGCCGGCCTGATCGTATTCAGTAACCAGTGATTCCATCATGTTCAGCACAGCTTCATAAATAGCCGAGTCAACAATCTGACCTTCGCCGGTTTGGTTGCGGTGGTGCAATGCTGACAAAGCACCGACACAGGCAAATGTTGCTGCCAGTGTATCGCCGATAGAAATACCCATGCGGCTTGGTGGAGTGGATGGGTCACCGCATACGTAGCGCAATCCGCCCATAGCTTCGCCGATAGCGCCAAAGCCGGCGCGTTTCGAATAAGGACCGGTCTGACCGTAACCTGAAACGCGAATCATGATGAGCCCAGGATTGATCTTTTTCAGGTCTTCATAACCTAAGCCCCAGCGTTCCATCGTGCCCGGACGAAAGTTTTCCAATACAAAATCAGCTTCGGCGATCAGGTCACGTGCGAGTTGCTGACCTTCTTCTTCGCGCAGATTGATGGTGACTGACTTTTTATTTCGGGCAACGGTAGGCCACCATAACGATTTGCCATGAGCTTTCTCGCGACCCCAGCTGCGCATCGGATCACCCTGATTGGGCGGCTCGACTTTGATTACTTCTGCGCCAAAGTCACCTAAAAGCTGACCACAGAATGGTCCGGCGAGGAGGGTGCCCATTTCGACGACTCTCAGGCCCGCTAATGGACCGGTATTCTGTATTTCTTCGGTTGTCATGCTGTTTCCTTCAGACAATGCATATGCGCGGCACCTGCCGCGATGCTACATAAATCAACAAATTTTAGTTTCAGCCCGGCTTGCCGATGGGGCAATCCGCGCTTATACGAACAAAAAGGGGCCAATAAAGGGCTCTAAACGCCCTATGCTGTTGTATCGGCACAGGCATTATATACAATATCTCGTTTGAACTAACCTTCAAGGCAAACACGTACGTGGCAAGCAATAAAATCTCAATAATTGAAGTAGGTCCCAGAGACGGTTTACAGAGTGAGCCGGAGCTGCTTTCGACCGAAACCAAGCTGGAATATATCAATAAAGCAATTGATGCCGGTATACGCCGCATGGAAGTCACCAGCTTCGTACATCCTAAACGTGTGCCACAGATGGCCGATGCAGAGGCCGTCGTAAAAGGTCTTCCTGACCGCGATGATTTTATCGGAATTGGTTTGGTGCTGAACAAGCGCGGCTTCGACCGTGCACGTGATTGCGGTATCGATGAAATCGGAATGGCTGTTATTGCCACCGAAACATATAACCAGAGGAATAACGGCACTTCGCAACAAGGGTCTATTGACGCCTGGTTGGAAATGGCGGCCGATGCGAAAAAAGAAGGCATGCGCGCAAATGTCATGATTTCATCTGCGTTCGGTTGCCCGTTTGAAGGCGAAGTGCCTCTAAAAAATATTCTGGAGATTGCCGACAAGATCGTTGAAGGTAATCCGGTAGAGTTGGGCATTGCCGACAGTATCGGAGTAGGTGTACCGAATCAGGTGACCGACATGGTTGGTGCTTTGAAAGAGCGCTTTCCTGGACTGCCACTGCGGTTTCATTTTCACAATACCCGCAATACGGGTATTGCCAACGCAATGGCTGCGGTTGAGGCCGGTGTTGATTCGCTTGATGCAAGCATCGGTGGCATCGGCGGTTGTCCGTTCGCTCCGGCTGCAACGGGCAATATTGCAACCGATGATCTTCTGTACATGCTGGACCGCTCAGGCGTAGAAACCGGCGTATCGTTAGATAAAGTGATTGAAACTACGGCCTGGCTGGAAGAACAGTTAGGGCGTTCAGTACCGGCTTTGTTGCCAAAAGCGGGAATATTTCCGCAGGTTGCCGAGTCATATAAAGAAGCCAGCTGAGGCGGAGGATCGCTCAGGCTGGTCACGATGTGCGGGTTTATACGAATAACCAAAGCGACCTAAACCCGCGTAAAAATAGATTTGCAGAAACTGGCGCTTAAGCCGGTCAGGGACTGTGTGTGTTTATAACCTGGAAATATTGAGAGGAAAGCATGAGCTACCGTCTTGGTGTAGACGTCGGAGGTACCTTTACCGACCTACTCTTAATTAGTGAGGATACCGGTAAAACTTTTACCGCTAAGGTTCCCTCAACGCCTGAAGACTCATCGATTGGTGTGTTGAATGGTGTGGCCCGTATTTGTGATGAATCCGGCATTGACCCGACAGAAATTAAGCGCGTAATGCACGGTACGACCGTTGCAACCAACGCTGTTCTGCAGAAAAAGGGTTCTAAAGTAGGTCTAGTAACTACAGACGGTTATGAGCAAACCTTGCAGGTTGCCCGCTCGTTCTGTCCTGGTGGCCTCGGTGGCTGGGTTACTTTTAACAAAGAACCGCTGCTTGCTCCTTTGGAATTAACTATCGGCGCTGAAGAACGTATTTCAGCTGATGGTGAAGTCGTTAAAGACCTGAACGAAGATAAGCTTCGTGAAGATCTGAAAGTGCTGTATGCGACCGGCGAAGTCGAGGCTTTGACGATCTGTTTCGTTAACTCATACATAAACGCAGAGCATGAAGAGAAAGCGGCGAAGATTGCCCGCGAATCTTCGGCGATACTCCGGTTTCTGTATCGAGTGAAGTGGTTCCTGAAATGCAGGAATACGAGCGCACAGAAACGACAGTGATGAACTCTTATGTTCGTCCGGAAATGCAGTTGTATCTGGACAACCTGCAGGCCGCATTGAACGAGCGTATGGCGGATGACACAGCGTTGTCTCTGCTGCGTTCGGATGGTGGTCTTGCTTCTGCACGTTCTGCTGCCGAGTCACCTGTAAACATGCTGATGTCTGGTCCTGCCGGCGGTGTGGCAGGTGCGATTTACTTCTGCTCACGCGCAGGCTTCGATGACATCCTGACTTTTGATATGGGTGGCACATCGACCGACGTAGCGCTGATTCAGGATTCTAAAGCCCGTGTCCGTCGCGAAACTTTCGTTGGTGACGTTAAGGTTCGTGCGCCGTCTTGTGACGTACGTACTGTGGGTGCTGGCGGTGGTTCTATCGCATTCGTACCCGAGCTTACCGGTGCTTTACGTGTAGGCCCTGAGTCTGCAGGCGCTGTTCCTGGCCCGGCTGCTTACATGAAGGGCGGTGATAAGCCGACCGTATGTGATGCGAACGTCGTTCTGGGTTACCTGCCGTCTGATGTACAGCTCGGCGGTAAGATGGAAATCTCCAAAGAAGCTGCTGAGAAAGCTGTCCAGACGATTGCGGATGCATTGAAGATCAGTCTGACCGACGCTGCGGAAGGCATCATTAAAGTGGCTAACGAAGCCATGTTCGGTGCATTGCGTCTGGTGTCAGTTGAGCAGGGTTATGATCCCCGTGATTTCGCTCTGGTTTGCTTCGGTGGTGCAGGGCCTTTGCATGCGAATGCAATGGGCATTCTGTCCGATGCGTGGCCGGTGATTATTCCTCCTGGTCCGGGTGTTCTATGTGCCCGCGGTGACGCAACTACCAGCGTGCAGGATGAAGCAACCCGTACCTACATCAAGATGGCCGAAGACGTTACAGCGGACGAACTGCTTGCCGATCTGAAGGTTCTGGAAATCCGTGCCGCTCAGGCATTGCTGGATGACGGTATCCCGGCTGAAGAGCACATGGTGTCTTATCAGGCTGACGTTCGTTACGCCGGTCAGGCATTTGAGATCTCGCTAGACTTTACTGAAGAAGGTCTGAAAGAGAAGGGCGTTGCTGTTGTCACCGGTCAGTTCGATGCAGAGCATGACCAGTTGTTCAGCTTTAAGCTTGATGACGGCCACGAAATTTTGATGATTCGTGCTGTTGTGAAAGCGAGACCAACTGAAATGGCCGCGGCCACTGTCGGTTCTGAAGGTACTAAGCTTGAAGACACTATCGTTCATGCCACTAAGTTCTGCTATGAGAGCGAGTGGTACGACATCAACCTTTATGACCGTAGCAAGTTGAGTGAAGGTATTGTGGTTCCGGGACCATCTATCGTGATGGAAATGGATTCGACGACTGTTATTTTGCCGGGGCATGAAGCCACGGTGGATAAAGTCGGCAACCTTTTAATCAACCCTGTTAAGTAAGAGGAGACAATTCAATGTCAGCAAGAATTATTGAAACTAACAGCGCTCCTCTGAAGAAACTTGAGGTTGAAGGCGTTACTGTAGATATTATCGAGAACGCGCTGAAAAATGCCCGTATCGAAATGGACGCAGTGTTGTTCCGTACCGCGATGTCACCGGGTATTCGTGAGCAGGGTGACTGCTTCCCGATGATCGCAAACAAAGACGGCAAGATGGTTGTGGGCCAGTTTGGCTCATTCATCGGCCCGTTTATGGAAGCCTACGACGAGGAAATCGAAGAAGGCGACATCATTCTGACCAACGACCCGTACATGTGTAATGCGGCTGTTTCTCACCTGCCTGACTGGTTGGTGCTGAAGCCTGTGTTCAAAGACGGTCGTCACATCGCATGGACTGCTATGTTCGGTCACATGTCTGATAACGGCGGTATGGTGCCGGGTTCTATTCCCATCGAAGCAACTAATATCTATCAGGAAGGCGTTCGTATTCCGCCTATCAAACTGTATAAGAAAGGTGAATTGCAGTCAGACATTCTGGAGTTGATTCTGCACAACGTGCGTACTTCAACCTGGAACCGTTTCGATCTGAACGCTCTGGTTGCTGCATGTAATACAGCTGCTAAGCGTTGTGTCGAAATCGCTGAGCGCTTCGATGACGATACGTTCTTCAGCACGATGGATATCATGCTGGAACGTAACTACAACGCCATGAAGTTCATCATTCAGAACTTTATTCCTGAAGAGCCGCGCATCTTCGAAGATTATCTTTGTGATGACGGCATGGGCATGGGTCCTTACAAGATCAAATGTAAGATGTGGCGTGAAGGCGACATTGCGCACTTTGATTTCGACGGCACCGATCCGCAGGCTCAGAGCTCTGTGAACTTCTACCTGAACGAAGATATGTTCAAGATGTTCTTCGGTTCATTCACTATTAACGTGGTTGATCCGCACATCGTGTTTAACGATGGCTTCTACGACCTCGTGGAAGTGAATATTCCTGAAGGCACACTGCTGAAGCCTAAGTTCCCGGCTGCTATCTCAGGTCGTACTCATGCACTGGGTCGTATCTTCGATATTCTGGGTGCTCTGCTTGGCTCAGGTGCTCCTGAGCAAATGCTTAACGCTGCGGGCTTCTCTGATTCACCTCACTTGTTCTATGCCGGTTACGATAATCGTGAAGGTAAGGACGGCGAGTGGTTCCAGTTGTTCCAGATTGGCTTCGGTGGTATTCCGGGTCGTCCGATTGGTGATGGTCCTGATGGTCACTCACTGTGGCCGGGCTTCACTAACGTACCTAATGAGTTTATTGAGTCGTACTTCCCGCTGCGTATTGAGCGTTATGAAACGATTCCTGACTCAGGTGGTGCCGGTTTGCACCGCGGTGGTAACGGTCTGAGTGTTGCTTATCGCTTCCTGGCTGACGGCCACATCGGTATCCATGATGAGCGTTGGCTCGTTTACCCATGGGGCGTGCTCGGTGGACAGGTTGGTATGCGTTCAACCAAGAAACTGGTTCGTACTGACGGCTCTGAAGAGTGGTTGCCATCCAAGTGTGACGGCATCGACGTTAAAGTTGGCGATGTGCTGTACTTCAACACCTGGGGTGGTGGCGGCTGGGGCGATCCGCTCGAGCGCGATCCTGCTCTGGTATTGGCTGACGTTAACCGTAACCTTGCAACTGCTGAAGGTGCGAAAGACTACGGTGTCGTGATTGTTGACGGTGCTGTGGACGAAGCAGCTACTGCAGCACTTCGCGATGAGATTCGTGGCAGTCGTGCTCCGATTGAGACCTTTAACTTAGGTCCTTCAATTGATGAGTTACGTGCTAGCTGTGAAGCTGAAACGGGTCTTGAACCACCGGTACAACCGGTCTTCCGTTAAGCGAAGCTAAAACTTACATCGGTAAGTAAAAAGCCCGGACTTTGTCCGGGCTTTTTTTATGGGCATCTCGACGTGTTTTAGAGGCAATAAAAAAGGCAGCGCCTGAAACCAGGGCTGCCTTTTTCTGTTTATTACCTGTAGTGCTTAAGCGGCGTCTTCTGACTTGATGTGATTCAACGCTAAAGGCTCTACATCCTGTTGCCGGATGAAGTCGGCAGAAATGCTCTGTGCAGCCTGGCGCAGTTTCGGCACGAACTTATCAATAGCTTCTTTTTCACTGACTGCAGTGCTGGCAAAGCGCAGGATTAATACAGCGAGTAAACGGTCCTCGGCCATAACCGGAACAGAGATGCTGGTTTCATCGGCAACACGACGAGCGCGTTTCCAGACAGCGAAACCACGTTTACGTGTTTCGACCAGCAGTTCGTAAACCTTGTTGCGATTCTTAGCCGGCTGATCTTCGGGTTGCTTAGAGGCAGCAAGGATATCCAGCAGACTGTCTCTTTGTTCTTTCGGGCAAAACGCAAGATACGCGATGCCGGAAGCCGAATTCAAAATCGAAACCCTGAAACCGGGGCCGCGTTTTTCAACAGCGAGGGGGCTTTTGTGATCAGTCGTCTGTCGCACCAACATGCTGCTGCCGGAGAGTGTTGCGATAGCAACCGGCCATACAATTTCCTGACACAGTTCATAAAGAAATGGCCGGGCGATCTGTGTGACCCAGGCTTCATCATCAAAACCATCGCTTAAGCCCCGAACCATAATAGTCAGGCGGTAGCGGTCGTCGCTGGCTGCACGGTAAGCGTAGCCGGCGGTGCAGAGCGTTTCGAGAATGCGATAAGTGGTGGTGCGCGGCAGGTCAATAGCCGTAGCTACTTCCGAGACGGTGGCACCGTTGTGGCGGTTTAGAACGTGCAGTACTTCGAGACCGCGAAGTAAGGCGCGAATAGGGCGTGTAGAACTCATAGTATTCGTTGCTTAATTTGGGTTTAACTCTGGTCGACGAGAAGGCTCTCGACCGCAAGGCGGACAATAGTAGTGCCGCAGAGTGGATTTGCCAAGTGCTTTCGCAGCAAAGTTACAACTTAATACGTTTTGCGTCTCCGCTGAAAAAGCCCGCCATAACAGAGTTGTAGACCGATTTAGCCACTGCAAAGTTCAACCAACTGAGGTAGCATTACGGCTTCCAGATTGCCCTGTAACGGGCTTAAAACCATAAGGATAGGGAATGACCGACCAATTACAGCCCGGGCACCAGGATGCCTTTGCAACGAAGCTGGGGTGGGCGCTGTTTATCACCTTCTTCATTCTGTTCTTCAATATCATCAATTTGCCGCGTACCCCTCTAGGCGAGCGTGCTTTTCTGCAAATGATGCACGACAGCCTAGGGCTTATCGTCGGTATTCTGGCGTGGATACGAATCTACTGGTTTGTTAAAGGGCCGGCGCCTAAGCCACCTGAAGGCGTGCCGGCTGCCTCTTTCGCGTTTGGTCGGGCAATTCTGTTCACTCTGATTCTGACCTTTGCTCTGGAAATGCTGATTGGCATTCCTTATGCATGGTCTGAGCATGGCCGCGAGATCGTTCTGTTTGGTGTGCAGATTCCTGCATTAATTCACGGTACAGAGCCTATGCGCCTGATGACCGGTTACCCGCATAGCGCATTAGCTTTCTATTATCTGATGCTGATGAGTTTGTGGATGGCTACCGGTATTTGGCAGCAAATTAAATACAAGGCCGGGTGGCGTCGTTTGTTCCCCGGCGAACTGGTTTAGGAGACGTAGCGTGAATGTATCTATAGCAACAAGACTTTTTCACGTAGCGATTCTCGGGGCCTTTCTCGCGTTAGCTTTGTATTTTCCTTATCTCTGGTTCGGTGTGACGCCTTTCCATACTGACACCGTGTATTCAGACTCTGAAGTCGCTGCACTGAAGGTTGGTGCAGATGCGACAGACTGGTATGCGCAGCAATTGCCTGATCGTAGTGATGAGGAAATAGCAGCCCAGAAGGAAGCGTTTCAGTGGTGCCGTTTTTGTCACACGCTCGATGAAGGCGGTGATCATCGTGTAGGACCAAACCTACACAATATCTTCGGTCAGCCCGTCGCTGTGGTGCCAAATTTTCCTTATTCAGATTCTTTCCTGGATTTCCAGAAGCCGGGAGTCGTCTGGACGCCTGAACTCATGAAGCAGTTTATCGCGAACCCGCATGAAATGGTGCCCGGGAATCGCATGAGATACCCGCCGATGATCGGTTATGAGATGAGCGAGGAACGGGACAATATGATTGTTGAGTACCTCTTAAGGATGACCCGATAACCAAGTTCAGAAATCTTTTCTAGTAGAATTTGAGTTAAGAAGCGGTTATGAAAAAGTCTGTGCCCGTAGGCATTCCGAAGAAAGTGGCCGTTCTAATATGTGCTTTAAGTCTTTTTCCGGTGTTATACGGAAACTTGCTGCTTGGATTCAATGTAGATTTCTATGCGGTCAGTATTCAGGAAGACGAATACCTTGAATGGTCGAGCTTTTGGGCGTTCCTATTGGCGGGGCTGCTATATGCGAGCTTGGCATTCCGCCCCCGTTTTGTCTGGAGGCAGGACTGGTTTTCGCTTGGGCTGAGTCTTTTTTGCTTTTTAGCGGCCCTCGAGGAGATATCCTGGGGGCAGCGACTATTTGGCTATCAGCCGCCTGAGTATTTCTTAGCATCGAATTTCCAGCAGGAGTTTAACCTGCACAATATTGTGGATAGCGACATGCGTAGCTATCTGATTTATCTGATTGTGTTTGGTTACGGCGTTTTATTGCCGCTAGTGATGCGGTTGAAATCGTTGCAAAGGTCTGTGGGTAGCTGGAACCTTATGCCGCCGCCTTTGGCAGTTGTCCCTTGCTTTCTATTGGTTGGTCTTTTATGGGCTTACTATCCTTTTTGGTTCGCAGCCGAATGGCTGGAGCTGACACTGGGGCTTTGTTTTTTATTTTCAGCGTTGGGTATTCAGTTTGAGTCGGAGCGCGGAGCGGCTGCACCTATGGCAGTTAAGGCCATGGGGGGGTGGACATTAGTGATTGTGCTCGGTATTGCTAGTGCAGCACTTATGGGTAGCCGGTCTCATGATGCCGAGAACATTAGCCTTGCCAATAAAGAGTTGGAGGCTCTGGGGAGAGATATTGCGGCCGGACGCATTGAATTGATTTGTGGTGACCACACGCGACTTTATAGTCTGGCGAGCACAAGGAATCCGAATGCTCTTTTTGAAGGGGAATTCGCGAGTCTGGCGCAGCAAGGTTTGCCTGAGACCAGGGCGTATTATTTCCTTGACCCATGGAACTATGCTTATTGGGTTAGAGTTATATGTCGCGGCGAGTCCTATGATGACAGAGTGACATTTGTTTACTCTTTCGGACCAAATCAACGTCGGGATGCGATGGACTCTAACAATATTGGTGACGACCTCATCGTTTACCCAGAGTAGCCATTTTATAGCGTTAAAAAGTCGTAGGTAGTGAAATTGAAGTCGAAGTCGAAGGATCGAAATAGCGCAATCTTGTCAAACCTTTTGGTTCTTGCGGCGTTGGTTTGTGCCTATGTTTTTTATCATTATTTTCTCGATGCTTTTTTCCGGATTGTTCAGGAGGACCAGTATCTTGAGTGGGCAACATTCTGGGCGTTTTTTCTTGCGGGCGTGTTGTATCTGCGCTCGGTGTTTAATACCGGCAGCAGTTTTTCTCTGCAGCGTTGCTGGTTCGTTATCGGCTTATCCCTGTTTTCGTTTTTCGTCGCTTTTGAGGAAATCTCATGGGGACAGCGCCTTCTTGGCATTAACCCACCCGAGTATTTTTTAGCCCGGAACTATCAGCAGGAAATTAACCTGCACAATATTATCTCCAATATTGCACGTCGCTGGTTGATGTATCTAATCATTGTCGGGTACGGCGTCGTGCTGCCGTTGCTGATGACTAAAAAGGCTCTAAATGTCATTTTCAGCCGCTATGGAGTTGTCGCTCCACCGCTGCGTTTGATTCCCGCATTTGCTGTAACGGGAGCTTTTTTCTTTGTTAATCCATTCAAGTTTAGTGCGGAATGGGTCGAACTGATGCTCGGTTTGTGCTTTTTATTTAGTGCGTTGATGCTGGCCGTGTCTTCCGGCGGCGTCTCATCATTAAGGCCTCCCCAGATAAAACCATTACAGGTACTTGGGAGCTTTCTGCTTGTCTTAATTTTGGGTGGCACCACTGTGCCGCTTGCCCGGGCGCTGGTGGACGATGATGCTGCTAAGATTACTGTCGCTGGTGTGGAATTGAATGCTTTAAAGAAGGATTTCGAGAGCGGTCGTGTCAGGGCCGGTTGCGGGCAGCACTCGCGTCTTTATTCGCTCAAGTCTAAGCGTCTTCAGAAGGGGTTTGATGAGGGGGAGTTCGCGGCTTTGGTTGAACGCGGGATGCCGGAACAAAGAGCCGAGTTTTTGCTTGATCCTTGGCACTATGCCTACTGGATCAGGGTAATTTGTGGTTCAAAGGACAGCCGGATTTCTTTCGTTTACTCATTCGGTCCCAATATGCGGCGTGATGCTATGGGTAGTGAGGATGTTGGCGACGACATTCTCGTTTATATCGATGATTAGCCGAATCGGTTTGTGCTCATAAAAAAAGCCCGCATAAAGCGGGCTTTTTTGTCTATAGCTGCAGCAATCAGTGGTTGTAAATATGTACATCCTGCTGCGGGAAGGGAATGTTGAGTCCTTCCTCGTCGAAACGTCGTTTTACCTGTTCGGTAATACCGTTATAGACAGTCCAGTAGTCAGCTGTCTTGCACCAGGGGCGCACGTTAAAGTTAACGCTGCTGTCGGCCAGTGTGTTCAGCGCGATGCCGGGAGCCGGGTCCTTCAAAACAAGGTCATTTTTCTCAACGATATCAAGCAGTACTTTGTAGACCTTATCGATGTCATCGCCATAACCGCAACCGAAAACCATATCGACTCGGCGGGTGTCATTGGCAGAGAAGTTGGTGATAGTGCCGTTCATGATTTGTGCATTTGGCACGACAATTTTTTTGTTGTCCGGAGTTTTAAGTACGGTAGTGAAGATCTGAACTTCATCAACAGTGCCTGCGACACCGCCGCCTTCAATAAAGTCACCCACTTTGTAGGGGCGGAAAGCAATGATTAGTACGCCAGCGGCAAAGTTCGACAAAGAGCCTTGTAACGCCAGACCAATGGCCAGACCGGCGGCACCGAGAACAGCCAGCAGTGAAGTCGTCTGAACGCCTAAGGCGCCGATAGTGGCAATAACCACAACAATCATGAGGACGGCATTGAGAATATTGCAGAGGAACTTCTCGAGCGTATCTTCCATGTCGGTCTTGAGCAGCGCTTTGCGAACAGCGTTGACAATTGCATGTACCAGCCAGCGGCCGATAACAAAGATCAGCAGAGCTACGATAACGTTCTTGCCCAATTCCAGGCCTGTGGTCATTAGCCAGGCATTTGCCATTTCTGCCGCACCGCTGAAATCGCCTTGTGCTAAAGCATCGATATCAATCATTACTGCGTCATTAGCGGCTGTTTCTGCCGCTTCTGTTGTGTTCTCTTCCATGAAGTACCCCTTGGAATATGTTCTTATTGGATTGTTATGTTTTGTTATGCAGGTTCAGTTTGCCCAATATCACAGCATGAATAAAGCGTTTACAGTACGATAAACGCCCTTGTTGCAGGCCTTCGCAGCTCTTTGGTGAGTTAAATGCTTGAGAATATCAGGCAGTTTTTGTTATAAGTAGTTACTGATAAAAAGAAAATAAGCATATGAAATATAAGGTATTAGGTCAAAGTTCTTTGCGGGTTTCCGAGCTGTGTCTTGGGGCTATGACCTTCGGTGAGGAAACGGGTATCGGTGCACCTGAAAATGTGTGCCGCGACATATTCGATGCTTACCTTGAGGCCGGTGGTAACTTTATAGATACCGCAAATATTTATACGAATGGAACCAGCGAGCGCATGCTCGCCAGGTTTATCGGCGGGCGCCGCCATGAGTTGGTTGTTGCCAGTAAGTACAGCATGACCACCGACCCGACAGGTTTGAATAGTGGCGGTAATCATCGCAAGAATCTTGTCCAGGCAGTAGAACAATCATTACTCAGGCTTAACACCGATTTTATTGATCTCTATTGGCTGCACGGCTGGGATCAGGTAACACCGGTAGAAGAGGTGATGCGTGCGTTGGATGATTTGGTTCGTGCCGGAAAAATTCTGCATATCGGGGTGTCCAATGCGCCGGCGTGGTATGTGGCGGCTGCAAATACTTTGGCCCGTGAGCGCAACATGACGCCGTTTACGGCATTTCAGGTTCATTACAATCTGGTGGAGCGGGGCATAGAGGCCGACTACTTTGATCTGGCTCAGATGCAGAATATGGCGGTTTTGGCCTGGAGTCCTCTGGCGGCCGGATTGTTGACGGGTAAGTTCAATGCCGACGCCGATGCGGTGGATTTAAACGACACTCGTCTGAAGAATTCCCCGTGGGGCGCAAACTTTTTGGTTGAGCAGCGACTTGCTATTGCCCGGGGTTTGGCCGATGTGGCTGCTGAAGTTGGTGCGACGTCTGCGCAGGTAGCGCTGCGTTGGCTTCTGCAAAGACCGCAGCAGTCGGTAATCCCTATATTGGGGGCGCGCTCTATGACTCAGTTTGCTGACAATATGGGGTGTCTGAATATTGAGCTTAACGACGACCAGATCGGGCGCCTTGATGCCTTGAATGAACCGCAATTGGCGTATCCGCATACGTTGCTGGGCAACGAGTTCTACCGGACTATGATCCATGGTGATTTGCGGAATCAATTGTTTGATGACTAGTCTTAAGTAAGGGGTAGGTATGCCGACTATTTTAGTGACAGGAGCAAACCGCGGGCTGGGACTTGAGTATG
>Ga0209692_10001773_pt1 | contig 27189 bp, 18 predicted proteins | sample tdDd472_FD_187129 | JGI IMG/M metagenome (GOLD analysis project Ga0209692, IMG submission 187129) | Marine sediment microbial communities from the Atlantic coast under amendment with organic carbon and nitrate - tdDd47.2 (SPAdes)... | ecosystem: Environmental > Aquatic > Marine > Coastal >... | reverse complement strand
TAGAAATAAGTTCCATCAGGTACAATCGAACCAGAAAGTGTTCTACCATCCCAAGCACCTTTTACATTGTCCCAAGAGTACATTAATTGTCCCCAACGGTTATAAATTTCACAATTAACAGAAACTAAATTAGTTCCATCTACTGTAAACACATCATTATTTCCATCTCCATTAGGAGTAAATACATTTGGAATAAGAATATCTGATGGCTCACAACTTTCAATGATTACATTAACTGAATCTGAAGAAGGAGGACAAGCAGCATTGGTAATTGTCCAAGTAAAAGTATGTATGCCAATCGTTAATCCTGTAACTGTAGTTGTTGGATTGGTTGGATTAGTAATTACTCCTAAACTACTTGTAGTCCATAAACCAGTTTCTCCAGCAATTGTTGGAGTATTTCCATTTATGGTAACAGGATCTCCTTCACATAATGTAATGTCAATACCTGCGTCAGCTATTGTTCCTGGTGTTATGGTTATCGTTACACTACTAGTATCACTACAGCCATTTGTATCTGTACCTGTTACAATATAAGTGGTCGTGTTTATTGGAGCAACATTATGATTTTGCCCTGCTCCTAAACCATTATCCCAAGTATAAGTATTACCTCCAAAAGCGGCAACATTTACATTTATTCCTGGACAAACATTAGTATCATTACTAGTAGTAATAGTTGGTAAAGCATTTATTGCTAATATAGTTTCTATAATACTATCACACATTGTAGATGACTGTAAAGTATCATAATATGTTCCTGCAGTAGTTTGGAATACTCCTCCTAACAAGATACTATCTCCTTGACAAATAGAATCATTAATTTGTGTGGTAACAATTGGGTTAATAGATAATGTTGTTGTAACAATACTATCACAATTATTGCTATTGGTTAATGTATCCACATATACTCCAGCACTATTTTGGTAAGAACCTCCTAATAAAATACTATCTCCTTGACAAATACTCATATTTTGAGCAAGAGCACTTGTAGCGTGTATGGTTACAGTTGTAGAATCTACAAAAATAGGGCATACAGCTGTAGAGTCAATGGTATAATATACGGTATAAGTACCTGGTGTACTATTAGCAGGAACAATAGCTCCTGTTAATGAATCTAAGTCTAAACCACTAGGTGTTGCTGTATATATACCTCCTAAACCTCCAGTAAAAGTAATGGCTTGTGTGCTAGTATCATTATCACAATAATCCATAGGGTAAGATATGGTTGCTGTTGGACAGGGAGAAACTATGGAAAGTATCCAAGGGGAAAATGTTGATTGAGCTAAGAACGGACCAGCTGTTCCAACTCCTGCAACAACTCCTGGCGTACCAGCTCCTACGGGAGCATCCCATGATGTTCCATTCCAATGCATAGCTTTTGCAGTATCTGTAGGAGATGAAGTGGTGTTTTCCACTCCTAAATAAGAAAAGGTTAAATCTGCTGTTGTAGCTGCAGATGTTTGAATATCCCAAAATCTATCAATGGCATATAATACAGAATCCGCTGCTGCTGTCATACTAGTAACAGGACCAACATTGGTTGCTGCTGCATGAGGCATATTTTGAATGTTTGTTGCCCATGTTGCCATATCAATATCGCTAGCTCCTGTGGTTGTTTTATTAAAAGTAAAAGGAATATAATCTGTTGCTGTTCCTCCTACTCCAAACGGAAATACATAGTTTCCTGTTGATGTGCCAGATTGCCATTTTACAAAGTTGTATTGATTCTCAGAATGGATATGTCCTCCTCCTGCTAATCGAGCAATACCTGCTGTATTTGGTTGGTTAACTACCAAATAAACTGGCGTACCTGCTGTACCTCCATCCATTACCGTTATTCCTCCATTCAATACCAAAGCATTGTTTTGGGAGTAAGTAACAAATGATAACAGCACTAAAAGCACTAGCAAAACCATCCCTCTTAAATATATATTAGTTTTCATATTGTAAATAAATTAATAGAAAGAAAATATTATTTTTCTTCTTTTTTATTCATTATCCCAAGCTTTGGAGTATCGTTAACTTTTCCTTTTTTAGGGGTTGATGTTTTATTTTTCACAACCGTATTAGTTTTTGATTTACTTGCAAGCTTTGGGTTTTCTTTTTTATTAGTAGTTGCATTTTTAGTGTTAACACTAGTTTTGCCACTAACACTTAGGGTTGGCTTGTCTGTGTTATTTTGTGCATTTACTCCTAGGGTAAATCCAAAGAAACATACCAGTATAGTTATAGCGTTTTTTTTCATGAGTCTAATTTATTGTACAACAGATAATGATATGTGATGAGAATCAGGAAGAGATGCTCCAAAAATTGCAGCATTATTTGTTCCTAAAATTCCTCCTACTTGAGCTTGAACAGAAATAGTATAGTTATTTCCAACAACTAAGCCTGTTAAGTATCTTGTATATGTACAACTCCATGGAGTAATTGTTCCTGTGGCGTCATCATAGTTTTGCATTAAAGTATTTGTTCCTCCTAATGTTGTTGCACCATTTCTGATTCTAAATTGCACAAATGCCATAGAGTTTGTAAAAGCAAACCCTGAAGCAGAAAACATAATAATAGCAGATGTTGTTTGTGCTGTAAAAGTAAGGTTAGGCATACTTGGAACAGCAGCCCATGCAGCAGCAGAAATTTGTATATCAGCAGCAGGTAATCTAACGCCATTCATATTTGTTACTCCATCATTTCCAGCAGGCCCTTGTGGTCCGGCAGGTCCAGCAGCTCCAGCGGGTCCGGCAGGTCCGGCAGGTCCAGCAGGTCCAATAGGTCCAGCAGCTCCAGCAGGCCCTTGTGGTCCGGCAGCTCCAGCAGGTCCGGCAGGTCCAGCAGGTCCGGCAGGTCCAGCGGGTCCAATAGGTCCGGCAGCTCCAGCAGGTCCGGCAGGTCCAGCGGGTCCAATAGGTCCGGCAGCTCCAGCAGGTCCGGCAGGTCCAGCGGGTCCGGCAGGTCCAATAGGTCCAGCAGGTCCAGCAGGTCCGGCAGGTCCAATCGCTTGAACCCAAGCACTACCATCCCAATACCAATATCCTACGGCTCCACTTGTCATCGCAGCATTTGTATTATAAACTAATAGACTTGTTGCGGGAGCAGGAATTGTTACAACATCTGTTGTAGATGTTAAAGAAACTCTAGGTATTAAAAGACCTTTATTTGTATAATCTACATCTAAAGCTGCAGAAGGATCTGGAGTAGCACCTGTTGTATTAATACCAACATTCTGAGCGAATGAAGTTGTGGTAATGATCCCAATGCTTAACGTAATAAGTAATTTTTTCATTATTCTAATTTTTTAAATTTTAATTCAAAATTTTATTTCGACAAAACTTAACATAAAGCCGACAAATACTAATCAGACGTATATAAATAAAAAAGGTTGCATGTAAAAACAAAAACCCCTTGATTGTCAGTAATCAAGGGGTTTTTGCAGGGTGTTTTATTAAATTATTAGCTAGCGGCTATCTTAAATTTGATAATAAATTCGTCTTTTATTGCTTTATCACCTAGCCCTTCAAAAAATTTGCCCGATTTATATTTAATATCAAATAATGTTCGGTCTATTTTAAATTCAGTATAAGCTGCTAATTTTCCATCTGTAATTTCTATTGTTGCAGGAAAACTAATTGGTTTACTTATTCCTTTTATAGTTAAAGTTCCTGAAACTGTATATTTATTTGCTTCTAATTTTTTAAAGCTTGTTATTTCTAGTGTTGATGTTTTGTTATTTTCAACATCAAAAAAATCGGGAGATTTTAAATGCCCTTCTAATTTTTTTGCCATTCCGTCTTTTAAATCAGAACAGCTAATACTTTCCATATTTATAACTACCTTTCCTGTTGTTGGTGTTCCATCATGTAAATTTATTACTCCTTCTTTTATAGTGATTTCGCCATTATGCTTGCCTACTATTTTTTCGCCAATCCATTCTACAGCACTAACTTCTGTGTTTATTTTTAAAGTAGAGTGATTATGAAAATGTGCTTTGATAGTTATGCTTGATATAACAATAAGGCTTAAAAAAATTAATGTCTTTTTCATAGTTTTTTAATTTAAAATTAGATGGCAAATATATGTATATACATTTAATGTTTCAACATTAAGTTGTTAATGAGATGTTATTTTTTTATGGGCTTTTTTTTCCAAACCTGATATTTATATATTATACCTTCATTATTGATATAGTATATATATTCAATAATAACGGTTTTTTTAGGGGGAGTATCTAATTCTATGTTTTTAGATTTTCCAAAATACTCTTCTTTTGTAATATAAATATAGGCTATACTATTTTCAAATTTTCTAATGACAGTAGGCTTCCCTTTTACTTGTTCAAGATAGTTTTTGTGTTGGCCTTCATAAGGGCTACTGAAAGTAATAGGTCCTTTGGGAGTACATTGTGTAAGTATGCTTAAAATAAATACAAAAGAAACCCATACAACTTTTTTTGCAAAAGAATGTATGGGTTTTATTATTGTCAAAATAAATATTATCTAGAAATAATAATTTTCTTAATTTCTGATTTATTCTCAGATGAATATTTTATGAAGTAAACACCATTAGCTATATCACTAATATTCATTTGATATCCGTTTAATTTCATAACCCTTACTCTTTTAATTATTTTTCCAGAATAATTTATAAGTTCTACTAAACCTTCGTTTATTACACCAGAAAGAGTTATATAATCTTTAGCAGGGTTAGGGTAAGCATCAAGTAGCAATGTGTTTATGTTTTCATTAATACCCGTAGTATTATATACCATTACATTAGTGTAGGCAGTATCCATACAAGCTCCATTTGTAGTAATTAACTCTACAGTAAAATATCCAGGAGTTGTGTAAGTATAAATAGGGTTTTGTACATTATCGTTTCCTCCATCTCCAAATTTCCATGCATAGCTTATTGCATTTGTACTAAGGTTTCCAAAAAATTGAATATCACCACCATTTGTTTGAAGTAAAAAGAGAGTGTCATTTGGTACAGGATCATCAATAATAGATATTGGTGCTACACTAATGGAAATAAATACAGAATCAGTCGCTTTACAGCCATGAGAATCTTCACCTGTTACCCAAAATGTAGTTGGAGTGGTTGGGTTAATGATAGGGTTTGCTATTGTTGAATCTGATAAATCAACTTGAGTATTCCATGTATAATTTACAGCCCCAGTTGCATTTAGCATCATAGAAGACCCATTACATAAATTTGCATCTGGGCCAGCATTAACAATTGGAAGCTGATTAACTGTAATGGTTATTTGTCCAGAGTTTGTACAGTTATTAGAATCAGTAACATTTACAGTGTAATTACCGCCTGTAGTTGCAGTAATAGATTGTGTAGTATCATTTGTTGGAGACCATAAATATGTCGTTGCAGAATCAACAGTTAATATTATAGAATCTCCCATACAAAATGTGGTTGGTCCACTTGCTGTTATATTGTTAGAAGGAAGAGGGTTAACAGTTACAACAATAGTGTCATAATCTACACATCCTAAACCATTTGTTGCTGCAACGGTATAAGTTGTTGTTGTTGTTGGATTAGCAATCGGGTTGGCAATATTGACATTGTTAAGACCAGTAGAAGGAGCCCATAAATAACTAATTGCTCCAGAAGCATTTGCACTTAATGTTGTACTATCTCCTAAACATATTGCTATATCGTTACCAGCATCTGTTTCCAGTTGGCACCATTTAATAGTTGAATAATCTTTAAATGATGCGGGATCTGTACTTGTTCCTGTAACATAAATGCTTTCTGTTGCGTCAATTTCCATTGCAAAGGCTTGGTCACTATTACTAGCTGGGCCGTCAAATCTTGCTTCCCATTCAATTCCGCCATTTGCTGTATCGTATTTTAATGTTAAATAGTCGTTGTTTGTCCCTAAACCAGCACTATAACCTGTAATATATAATGCACCGGATGTGCCTAATCTCATTTGCTGAGCATCATCATAACCACTTGAAGGACCATTATAGGTGTCTTTCCATATTAAGCTTCCTGAAGGGCTGTATTTTATTGTTACCATGTCTTCAGCACTCCCGCCAAAACTCATACTTCTACCTGTAACATAAACATTTTGATTTTGATCGGTTAAAACATCAAAAGCTTTATCCTCTTCATTTTGTGTCCCATCAAAAACTTGTGCCCATTGTTGAGCCCCTGCATTGTTGATTTTTATAGTAACATAATCGTTTTCAGTAGCTAATCCACCATAGGTTGCCCCTGCAACATAAACATTATTTGAGGCATCAATAAATAAAGCTTCTGGAGCATCAAAAAAGTTTAAAACACCATTATATCTTGACACCCATTGTTGAACACCAGAGTTGTTATACTTTATAGTTGCGATATCTAAATCTGTACCGCTTCCATAGCTGTGCCCACTAATATATACATCAAAATTATTATCTAATTTAATTTGTGTTGCTGCATCAATACTATTGCCAGGACCGTTATAAAGCGATACCCATTGTTGAACACCTGCACTATTGTACTTTATAGTTGCATAATTAGCACCTTGACTAGATACTGTAGCACTCCCTGTAACATACGTGTTGCCAGAAGTGTCTATTGCTAAGCTATAAGCTTCATCATACCCATTACCTGATCCATTATAAAGTGTTGCCCATTGTTGAGTACCACTTGCATCATACATTATAGTTACAAAATCATAATTAGGACCACTTGAAGCAGTATAACCGGTAACATATACGTTTCCATTTTTGTCAACAGCAACGTCTCTTCCTTCATCATTTAAACTTCCAGTACCATTATAAGTAGCTGTCCATAGTTGATTTCCAAGAGGGTCATATTTTATGGTTAGTATATCGTACCCATTAGTAGGGTTGGTATAAGATGTTCCTGTAACATACACATTTCCGCTATTATCAATTGTTATCTCTTTTCCAGAGTCAGTGTTCTGACCAGTACTTGTATATCTTGATTCCCATAAGACATTAACTTGAGCAATTGAATAGGTCGGTAGGGATAAAGACACCAATAACAATAAGTTTCCTAGTGTTTTAGAGGCAAATTTTATTGAACTCATAGCTGTTTTAAATTTTAAAAAATAAGAAGCAAAGATAAATAAATATTTTTTTGAAGCAAGTTAAATAAATATTAGGGATAGACGAAGGTGTAGATTTTGTCGATAATTAGTATTTTTTATTAAAATTTTATAGCTTTGCGGCATCCATATATTTTGAGATATGAAACAGATTAGAAATTTACTTATTATAACTATCCTTATTCTTGCTCCAATTTTTGTTCAAGCAACCCATGTGGTAGGAGGGTCTATTACCTATGAACATTTAGGGGGAGCTACTTATAGAGTTACTTTTAAAATGTACAGAGATTGTGGATCTGGAAATGCAAATTTTCCAGGAAGTGTTAGAATAGAGGTTAGAGATCAAAATGGCAATGGTTTTTCTCCAGATAAAGATATCGTTATACCATTATCTCAACAAGCAGTTTTAGATCCACCTATTGACACCTGTGCTTTTGATCCAGGGATTTGTGTGGAGGAAGCTATATATTCGACCATCGTAAATAATTTGCCTCCAAACCCAGGGGGGTATCATTTGTATTTTGGGTATTGTTGTAGGAATTGGTCAATAACTAATGTTCCTGTTACGCCTGGGCAGACAGGTGCTTCTTATTATACCTATATACCTGATAATAGCACCACTTTAACTAATTCTAGTCCTCAATGGAAAAATTTTCCTCCTGTTTTTGTATGTCAAGGGAACCCATTAAGTTTTGACCATGGTGCTACTGATAAAGATGGAGATTCTTTGGTTTATGATTTTTATCACCCCTTTGAAGATAATGCTCCTACATGGCCAGGACCAAATTTTCAAAATGTACCTTATAATGTTGGGTATAATTGGAATGACCCATTGGGTGGTGCTAGTTTGTCTATTAATCCATCTACTGGTGTTATTACCGGTGTTCCACCTGCTTTAGGACAGTATGTATTAGGTGTAAAAGTAGATGAATATCGAAATGGTAACTTAATAAATACTGTTTACAGAGATTTTCAGTTTAACATTATAAATTGTCCACCTATACCAACACCAGGGATTGGACCAATGGAAGGTTGTGCAGGGTTAGCTGTAAACTTTACAAATACAAGTACACCTATTGCACCTAATTCATTTTATTGGGATTTTGGTGACCCTTTATCAACAACAGATAACTCAACTCAAGTTAACCCAAGTTATACCTACCCATCAATAGGAACTTATGTTGTAATGTTGGTAGCTCAGGCAGGGACTCCATGTGCAGATACTATTTATGATACGTTAATTGTTTCTGGTCTTACTCCAGATTTTACTTTACCAGATTCTATTTGTGTGAACGACCCAGCTAATTTTAATGATACTTCTACACCTACTACTAATGCAAATGTTAATAGTTGGAATTGGGATTTTGGAGATGGTGGTTTGGCTGTAATTCCATCCCCAACTCATACTTACACAACACCGGGTAATTATCCTGTAAAACTTGTAGTTGGTACAGATGGAGGCTGTGTAGATTCTATAACAAAAAATATTTTTGTACAAGCATTACCTCAAGCAATTACAAGAGATACTTTTACTTGTGCTACTAACCCTGTGATAAATCTTAATGGAAATGTTTCAGGAGCTTCAGGAGGTTTATGGATTGGGGCAGGAAACTTTAGCCCAAACCCTAACGCACTAAATGCAGCATATACTCCAACTGCTGGAGAAATTACTGCTGGATTTGCAACTATTATTCTTTCTACAACTGGTAATGGATACTGCCCAGCCCATTCTGATACAATGACTTTGTTTTTTACGGCTGGTATTACTGCTGATGCAGGACCAGATATAGCTGTTTGTAAAGACAGTGCATTTATACAGCTTTCGGGATTAATAACTACCGCTAATGGCGGACAGTGGGTTACTAGTGGGGATGGGGCTTTTCAACCCAACCCATTTGATATGAATGCAATATATATTCCTGGAACTAATGATACTGCAAACGGAAGTGTTCAGATATATTTGAACTCTACTGGTAACGGAGATTGTGTGCCTGATTCAGATACTTTAACCATTACATTTACTGACGCACCTTATGTGGCAATTATGTCAAACGATACAGCTTGTGCAGGAAGTGTTATTGTGCCAGTTACAGCTAACTCAACAACAGGAACAGGGTATTGGCAGACATTAGGTAATGGTTATTTTACTCCTAATGATTCTTTAAATAACACAAATTATTTTGCAGATTCATTAGATAATTTTAATGGACAAGTTACCTTAATATTTACATCAACAAATAACGGAGGTTGTAAGAGTTATTCCGACACATTAAATATTTACTTAATACCAGCTCCAACAGCTGATTATACGTTTGCGTCAGCTTGTCCTGGGGATACCGTTTTCTTTAATGATAATTCTACATTTATTGACCCGATAGTTTCTTGGGATTGGGATTTCGATAATAGTTTTACAGATACAATGCAAAATACATCTATGGTATTTGATACAGCAGGAACTTATAATGTATTATTAACTGTAGAATCAACAAATGGATGTGTTGATACAGTATTGTATCCAGTATTAATATACTCTTTACCAGAAGCAGATTTTGATGTTGATGGAGTTTGTATAGGAGTTGAAAGTATGTTTATTGATTCATCTACTGTTAATGGTTCAACAATAGCCAATTGGTATTGGGATTTTGGAGATGGAGTAGGAACTGATACTGTTCAAAATCCAATTTATACATATAATAACAATGGAAGTTATAATGTTAATTTAATTGTTCAATCTGCTCAAGGATGTTGGGATACTATTATGTACCCTATAGCAATTCAAGGGCTACCAACAGCAACTTATTCTAGTAGTCCAACTTCAGTAAAAGTTAATGAGCCATTTTCATTTACCGATTTTTCAGTAACTAACATTGTGAACTGGTATTGGGACTTTGGAGATTCTTTAGGAACATCAACAGATCAGCATCCAACTTATAGCTATACTGCAGCAGGCAATTATAATGTTTGTTTAAAAGTTACAGATACTTACGGTTGTGAAGATTCAATATGTGATGTGGTTATAGTATTTATGCCTCCACAGGTTCCTAATGCGTTTTCTCCAAATGGAGATGGAGCAAACAATATTTTTTCAGTATTAGGAGGCCCATATAAAGAATTAGACTTTAAAATATACAATAATTGGGGGGAAGTTATATTCGAATCAGATACTCAAAGCAAAGGGTGGGATGGAACTAAAGATGGTGTTGAACAACCCGTAGGAGTTTATGTTTATACGGTTAGAGCTGTAACATTAGATGATGAACAGCACACCATAAAAGGAGATGTTACATTATTGAGATAAACAAAATGATGAAAAGGTATTATTTATTACTATTTAGTGGACTGCTTGTAGCAAGCACAATGAAAGCTCAAGATTTTCATTTGTCTCAATATGATGCTGCACCACTTTATTTAAATCCAGCATTAGCAGGACAATTTGACGGAAAGTTCCGAGTTCATGGTCATTACAGAACTCAATGGGGAAGCGTTTCTTCTAAATCGTTTAAAACAGCGGCAATATCATTTGATATGCCTTTTGATGAAAAATTTGCTTTTGGTGCACAAATTTTAAACAGACGTGCTGGAGCAGGTGATTATAATGATTTAGGAATATTATTAACAGGAGCCTATAGTTTTACTGTAGATAATGATAAAATGCATAAATTTTCATTAGGGCTTCAAGCAGGATTAGTTCAAAAAAGTGTTGATTTTGATAAACTATATTTTGAAAGTCAATATACAACAGCTAATGGGGGTTCTTTTGATCAAAATTTACCAACAGGAGAAAATTTTGGAGGATCTAACTTTTGGATTCCAGATGTAAATGCAGGATTTGTTTATTACTATGGTAAAGACCAAATAAGAATTAATCCTTTTGTTGGTGCTTCGGTTTTTCATTTAACTCAACCCAAAGAAACATTTTACAATAGTGATAATAAATTGCCACTAAGGTATAAAGCTCATGCTGGAGCCAAGGTAAACGTATCTGAAAAAATACAATTTATGCCTAAGGTTTTGTTTATGCGTCAGCGTAATGCACAAGAGATTAATTATGGATTAATGGCACATTACCATTTAGGCTCAACTGGTGTTATTGTTTTATTAGGACCAACTTTTAGAAGTTCTGATGCTTTTATACTTGAAGGCGGAGCTAAGTTTGGAAATTATGAAGCAAAAGTTAGTTACGACTTTAACACATCATCGTTAAGTGATTTTTCAGATGGCAAAGGAGGGTTTGAAATCTCTTTAACTTATATCCCAAGAATATTTAAACCAAACCCTATTAAAAATTGTCCAAGAATATGAAATTAAGAAGGTTAAGTGTAGTAATACTTTTTGTATTATCAGGGCAATTACTCTTTTCACAAAGCAAAAGTGAAATTATTGAGTATGGAGATAATGCCTATAAAAATGAAAATTATGCTTCAGCAGCGTATTTTTATTTAAAAATAATAGAAAAGCAAGGTGTTTCTAGTGGCTTGGTTCATCCTTATGAAGCTAGAACTTGGGTTGCTCCTGCAAAAAAGGATAAAGTAGCAAAGGATTCTATTCAAGAAAAAAGCAATCCTGATTCAAATTCTTATAATGGGAATGAGGTAGTGCTTCATAAATTGGCAAGTTCTTATCATAAAAACCATGATTACAAAGAAGCAGAGAAATGGTATGCAATAGCTATTAAATATGAAATTGATGAAGTTGATGAGGCTTTTGTTGATATACAAAGTTCTCGTTTATGGTATGCAGAAGCATTAATGAAAAATGAAAAGTACGAAGAAGCTTCAGCTCAATTTGAGGAATTTAAAAAAGAAACACCTAATATGGATTTATCTAAAAGAGCAGATAAAGGCATTATAGGTTGCTTTTATGCTCAAGATGAAAGTTCAACTAATTCCGAAGCATCAATAGCTTTAGCAGATTCAAACTTAAATTTTGGAACATCTAGTTATGGTGTAAATTATTTTGGAGATGAAACTAGTATTGTTTTTTCAGCAGCAGGACCAAATGGTACAATTGAAGATGAAAAAACGCAAAACAGCAATTATTTAAGTGATTTTTATATTTCACAAAAAGTAATGGATGAAGGGTTTAGTGAACCTAGTAATTTAGGCGTACCTATTAATTCTCCAAACAATGAAGGAGGAGGAGTTTTATCTATAGATAGAACAACTTTTTATTTCACCCGACAATCAGGGGTTAATAATAAAGAAGTATCTATTTGGGTAAGTAAAAATTTTAATAACCGTTGGATGGAGCCACTAAAATTAGATGGGAAAATTAATGTAGAAGGTTATAAGTCAATGCACCCAGCATTATCTATGGATGGAGATGTGTTATATTTTTCTTCAAACAGACCTGGAGGACAAGGAGGGATGGATATTTGGTATTGTGAAGTAGATGAATATGGTGGATTAGGAGAACCTATTAATATGGGACCTTATGTAAATACTGTAGGAGACGAAGTAACACCTTATTTTAATTATTTTACTAAAACATTATATTTTTCATCAGATGCTTCAGGAGGTATAGGAGGATTAGATATTTATAAAACTACTTTTAATGAAGATGAAGAATCTTGGAGTAATCCAAAAAATTTGGGAAGACCATTTAACTCTAGTAAAGATGATGCTTATTTTATTATAGGTAAAGATCAAAAACAAGGATATTTATCGTCTGATAGAACGCCTTGTGATTGTGGTGATGATTATGAAGGTTCTGTTTATTGTTATAAAATATATGAATTTGGTCAACCAGAAATGGTTTATACATTAAGTGGAACAGCATTTAATGCGGAAACTAATGAAATAATACCGAATGCGTTAATTACCTTTAAGGATATTAGAGGTAAAATGGATCCTGTCTTCATAACAACAGATGAACAGGGTAACTATAAACGAGATTTAGAAGTTGGCTGGGAGCTATTTATGAAAGCACAGAAAGCAAAATTCTTTGGTGATGCAGCTAATCTTACCACAAAAGGGTTAACAGAGTCTAAACATTTTGTTCAAGATTTCTTTTTAACTCCTATTCCATTAGGTGAAATAGAAATACCAGGAATTGAATACGACTTTGATTCTCCAAACTTAAGACCTAAATCAAAAGAGATATTGGATCAATTGGTTGAGTTCTTAGAGTTAAATGACAATATCGTAATTGAGATAAGGTCTCATACTGATTCAAGGGGTAATGATGATTATAACTTAAAGTTATCTGATAAAAGAGCAGCGTCTGTTGTAAAATATTTAATTGCTCATGGTATATCTAAAGAAAGATTACAATCTGTAGGTAAAGGAGAAACAGAGCCTTTAGATGATTGTTCTAAATACCCTGAATGTGGAGATACTAGAAATGATGAATGTGATTGTCACCAAAAAAATAGAAGAACAGCATTTAAAACTTTAAGTGAAGATTTTAAAGATGTTTTTAAAGGTAACTGATAACTCAAATAGATTTTATACAAGGAACGCGAAGAATTATCTTCGCGTTTTTTGTTTTTAGCAGGTTTAAAATTTTAACAGCAATGCAACTAATTTGTTAATTTTGCAGTCATTATTACAAAAGATTATTACTATGAAAAAACTACTTTTTAGTACACTAATTTTATTATTTGCATTTTCGAGTAAAGCTCAAATTTGTTTAGGAGAGGATACAACAGTTTGTCCAGGAGAATCGGTAAATATTCGTTTGTGTGATACATCAAGTACACCAGGGTTAGTTTTTAGAATGGATAGTACTCAACAAGTAAATTTAACTGATGACCAGTATAGTGGAGTTGTTAATATAGGCTTTCCATTTACTTTTTATGGGACAGTATATACCCAGTTGGTTATTGCTTCAAATAATTATGTAACATTTGATTTATCTCAAGCAGGAGGCTATTCTCCATGGTCTATAGGAAACCCTGCTCCTAGTTCGGCACTGCCTGTAAATGTGGTAATGGGGCCATATCAAGATATTAACCCAGGGTTAGGAGGTACAATTGAATATGGAATAGTAGGTGTAGCACCAAACAGAAAATTTATTGTAAGATATAACCAAGTACCAATGTTCTCATGTACTAACGATTTGTTTTGTTCTTCTTTAGTGCTTTATGAAGGGACTAATAATGTAGAAGTACATATTGATAATAAACCTTTATGTCCAACATGGAACTCTGGAGTAGCAATAGAAGGAGTTCAAGATTTAACAGGAACATTTGCAACAGTAACCCCGGGAAGAAATTTTCCTACACAATGGACTGCAGCAGCAGATGGATATTTATTTACACCGAATGGACCAACTAATTATACTGGTTCGGTAACGCCTTATGTACCAACCCTTTTAACAAGTGCAATTCAATGGTGGGATACAGATGGAAATTTGTTAGGCTCTGGTTCTGATGTTTCATTTACTCCAACATCTCCTAATGATACAGTAGGAGTGTTTATTGTTTATGATCAATGTTATACTGGAAGTGGTGGACCAGGAAGTAGCGATACCTCATGGATTTATACACATGAATTGCCAGACATAACTCTTACGAAAACAGAAATTAACTGTAAAAATCCAACAGCAAATGCTATTGCTACAGTTAATGGTGCTGCACCATTTTTATATCAATGGAATGACCCAATGATGCAAACTACCGATACAGCAACAGGGTTATTACCAGGAACATATACCGTATTGGTTACTGATAGCAATGGCTGTAAAGAAACAGACTCCATAACAATAGATACAGCAACATACACGCATGCTACTGTTGGATTAGAAACCCTTTGTAATGGAGATAGTACAGGAAGTGCTTATGTAACAACAACACCAATAGATACTATTTTTACTTATCTCTGGGATGTAAATGCTAACTCTCAAGTTAACGATACTGCCACTGGATTACCTGCAGGGAATTACCAAGTTTTTGTAACAGATACAGCAGGTTGTATAGACACAATAGATGTTGTTATAAATGAACCAACAGCAATAGGGTTAAATGACACTATAGTTAATCCTCTTTGTAATGGAGGAAGTAATGGAAGTATTACTGTAAATGCTTTTGGAGGAACTCCAGGTTATACATACTCTTGGGGAGGTAATCAATTATCAGGACTAACCCAAGGAACTTATCCAATAATAGTTACAGACAGTAATAACTGTATTTATACAGATAGTTTTACACTGGTTGAGCCAGATTCGATGCAATTAATACTAGATACTATGCCTGCATCATGCGGATTAAATGATGGAATGATATGGGCTATCGTTCAAGGAGGAACACCAGGATATACTTACAATTGGACACCTGGAGGATTAGGAACAGACACATTAGATAATATTGGCACAGGAATGTATTCTTTATTAGTTACAGACAGTAATGGATGTACCGTTTCTGATTCTATTTTTGTAAGTGAAACACCAAACTTTAATGTAGATTTTTCTTTAACACCAAGCTCAGGAGTAGCACCTTTAACAGTTTCTTTTACCAATAACTCTACAAATTGTGTAACGTATTATTGGGATTTTGGTAATGGAGATACTTCTACTGTACAAAACCCTTCTTCAATTACTTATATAGCAGATAGTACCTACACAGTAACACTAATTGCTTGTAATGCTGGAGGGTGTTGTGATACGGTTACCCAAACAGTATTGGTAGAAACAAACTCTATCTGTTCTTTTGCTAATGTATTTACACCAAATGGAGATGGAATGAATGATGTTTTTGAAGTGGACTGTGAAAGAATAGTTGAATTTAATATTGTTATTTTTAATCGTTGGGGTAACAAAATGTTTGAATCTAATGATATTAATAATTCTTGGGATGGAGAAAATGCTCCTGACGGAACTTATTTTTATATCATAAAAGCAATAGGCTTAGATGATATTGTATGGGACAAACAAGGAAGTGTTTCGTTAATAAGATAAGTACTTTAAAATAAAAAATGAAAGCCGTTTAAATTTTTAAACGGCTTTTTTGTATCCTTTTTTTAAAATTTCATTCTATATATAGAAACGAAAAACTACCTATCTGAATTTTAATAGAATTCAACTTTAAAATTTCGTTTCGGTATCCTGCGCAGCGATACTTTTTATAAAAGAGATAAGCTATCTCTAATGGGGTTTTATTACCCAAACTAAAAGTATTGTATAACTAAAATTAAAATTATGGCAGGAGGAAATTTATCACCACGACAAAAAATGATTGGAATGATGTACTTAGTGTTAACAGCTCTGTTGGCATTAAATGTATCTAAAGACATTTTAGATGCTTTTGTATTGGTAAACGATAGTTTAGAAAATACAGTAACCAATTATACCGAAAAAAATGAACTGCTTTATGCAGATTTTAACCAAGCAAAATCATTCGATCCTATTAAGGTAACACCATTTTGGCAAAAAGCACAAACTGCAAAATCTAAATCTAAAGAATTGATAGATTACATAAAATCATTACAAATAAAATTATATCAAGAAACCGAAAAAATTACAGAACAACAAGCTGACACATTACTGTTAGAGAATGTAAACAGCAAAGACAACTATGATATTCCGACTTATTTAATGATAGGCGAAAATGAAAACTTAGATAAGGGCTTAGCTAAAAAGCTAAAACAAAAATTGTTAGTATATAAGCAAGATATGTATGCTTTGTTTAGCAAGGAAGAACAAAAGCAATTAAACATTGATATAAATATAGATGATAAGAGAACTGGTTATGTAAAAGAAAGTTGGGAAATGGCAAACTTTTACCATACACCTTTAGCCGCAACAATTACTATTCTATCAAAACTACAAACAGATGTTAAAAATGTAGAATACGAGGTGGTAAATCAGCTATTTAAATCGGTAGGAAAAAGGGATTATAATTTTGATACAATAGCAGCTAAAGTAATACCATCAAGCAATTATGTTTTATTAGGAGAAGATTATCAAGCGGATGTTTTTGTTGCTGCATTTAGCACTACCCAAAATCCAGAAATATTAATTGGAGATTACGATTCTACAACCAACAAATTAAATAGTGTTTATGATTCGGTAGCTGTAAATAAAGGCTTAGGAAATTATCAGGTTAAAACCGATAAGGAAGGAATTTTTAATTATCAAGGCGTAATAAAGCTAAAAACTCCAGGAAGTAATGAAGTCCAGCAATATCCTTTTCAGTCGGAATATATTGTTGCCCGACCAAGCTTGGTGGTATCGCCTGATCAAATGAATGTATTTTATATTGGTCCTAAAAATCCTGTATCTGTTTCAGTACCTGGAGTTCCATCAGAAAATATATCGGCAACAATAACAGGTTCGGGAAATAGCATAACTAAAAAATCAAATGGGAAATATGAAGTTAAACTTTCTAATGGTTCTCCAAGAAATGTTGAGGTAAGAGTAAGTGCTAAAATGCCTAATGGAGAAACGAGAAGTATGGGAGCAATGCCTTTTGTGGTTAAAAAATTACCCAAACCTTATGCTGAGGTGGGGAATGTATCAGTTGTTAAAATGAGAAAACCAAGAGTTCAAATTTTAGCGTACTCTACAGTAAAAGCTAAATACGATCCAAGTTTTGCTTTTCAAGGGTTAAGGTTAACCATTAATAAATTTAAAATAGAAGTATATAGAGGAGGAGTGGAGGTTTATTCTAAGAATGTAAATGGACCTACAATACCAAATGCTGCTAAAAGCTTTTTTAATGGATTAAGACGAGGAGATATTATTTATTTTACGAAAATATTAGCTAAGGATGTTTCTGGGGCACGATTACCCTTAAATGATGTTACAATTGAAGTAAATTAATCTTCTTTTGGAGCAACTTCTTCAGCAGCCTCTTCTAATCTAGAAGAGGCTTCTTCTCTTACTGCATTTTCTACAGCACCAGTAACATTAATTTCGCTAACACCAGGAACCATAGCTCCTATTTTGCATATTGGTGTGTAAAGCAAAGAAGATTCTTTCATTTCATTATCCATAAATGAAATTTCTTGATTGATATTGTTAACAATGTTTAGGACTATGCCAATAATTAATGCAAATTTTAAAATACCAAAAGCAGAACCTGCAATTTTATTTACAGTACTTAACGATACTGCCTTTACTACCTTTTGCAACATTTTAGCAATAAAAAATACAGCAATTACAATTAAGATAAATGTAATTGCAAACGATAATAAGGGCATTACCTGTTCAGAAATGCTAAACATTTCACTTAAATAACTGGCTGAAACTGAAGAAAATTTTGCCCCTCCCCAAACCCCTAAAAAAAGAGCAACTAATGATGCAACTTCGATTATTAATCCTTTTTTGAACCCTTTATAAGCTGCCCATAGTAATGGTACAATTATGATTGCATCAAAATAATTCATATTAACAAAACTAAACGTATAGCTATTTATTTGAGTTGACTTCTAATTCAATTTATTAAAGTAACATTGTTTATAGTGCAACTAATAAGTTGATTACTTTTGCGATTATGGATGAGGAGTTAAAAGAAAAATGGAAACAAGTTGAAGAGCTTGTTAAAAATAGGTTTAACGAAAAGTTAGACGAACAAACCATACTTTTTGTGATAGGGCTACAAGAGTTAGGAATGGGCATGAAAGTTTACAAAAAAGAAGAGAAGCTAGATATTATCCACATAGGAATTTGTACGGTTTTAATGCCTTATGGATATTACAAACTTATTGGCAATGATGATGATGGTTGGCCTCATTTTAAAAACATAAAAAAACTCCCCAATAGCATTAAAGGGGAGTCTCAAATAATTTTGCTACGTAAAGCAATTATAAATTACTTTAGTTTATAAGTTATTTAACGTCAATAGTGATGTTGTAATTGTTTTCACGACTTTTTTGCCTAACCTGTTCAATTTTAACAACTTGGTGTCCAAACAGAGTGTCTGTATGAAAAATTGTAGGATTTAATGAGTCAGGTGTTTCTTTATAATAAATCACATCAACATCTAAAACAGCAGAATATTTAAAGTCAAAAACAGCATCGCCAACAGCGTCAGTATATGATGTTTGATTCATTAAAGGGTCATTTAAAACGCTACCAGGCTGACCTGCATTATCTCCATACCAAGCATGCACCTTAGCTCCAGGAGCAGGCATACCACTTTCTTCTTGAACATGAACTATAAGCCTAGGTCCCCTATCCTTTTTACATGAATTAAAGATTAAAGCTAACCCTGAAAATGCGATTAAAAAGTATAAAAATTTACGTTTCATTTTTTTCTAAATTTTAAGTTATTCAAGCCCAATAAGGCATAAATTCTTAATATTGTAATTAACAAATATAATAAATAATGATGATAAAGAAAATTATTTATATTTTCCTAATACTTATTACTGCTTTAAATACAGATTGTTTAGCTCAAAAAAAGAAAAAACAAACTAAAGTTTTAATTTCTACAGAGTATGGTGATATTAAAATTGTACTTTATAATGAAACCCCTCAGCACAGAGACAACTTTATTAAGTTAGTAAAAGAAAAATTTTATGATGGTTTATTGTTTCATAGAGTAATGAATAACTTTATGATACAAGGTGGAGATCCAGAATCTAAAGATGCTAAAGAAGGAGTAATGCTAGGTAATGGTGGACCAGGATATACAATACCAGCCGAGTTTGACACCAGCTTAATACATAAGAAAGGTGTATTAGCCGCAGCACGCCAACCAGACAATGTAAATCCTAATAAAGAATCATCAGGTAGTCAATTTTACATTGTACAAGGAAAAACAATGACAAAAGAAGAGGTTGATAAAATAAAGAACTCTAGAAATAAAAGAAGAAAAGTACCAATTACCTACACTGAAGAGCAATATAAGGTTTATGAAGAGATAGGTGGCACACCACATTTAGATATGGATTACACTATTTTTGGAGAAGTTATAGAAGGATTAGAGGTAATTGATTTAATTGCTGTTGCAGCAACCGATAGGAGAAACCGTCCTGAAAAAGACATAAAAATGACCATAAAAATTGTGAGGAAGTAATGAAAGAATCAATAGAAAAATTATTAGAAGCTGTTGCAAAATTTACTCCAACAACAAAGGATGAATTAGAAGCTTTTAGAATAGAATTTTTAGCCAACAAAGGTAAGGTTAAAGCACTATTTGCTGATTTTAAAAGTGTACCTAACGAGCAAAAAAAAGAAGTGGGTCAGCTAATCAACACATTAAAACAAAAAGCTCAAGCTAAAGTAGATGAGTTTAAACAGCAATTGGCATCAGACGGAGAAAGTAGTAATAATAATATAGATTTAACCAGAACTGCTACTCCTTTTAAGATTGGTAGTCGCCACCCAATATCTATTGTTAGAAATGAGATTATTGATATTTTTTCTAGAATTGGATTTACTGTGTCTGAAGGTTCAGAGGTGGAAGATGACTGGCATAACTTTACAGCATTAAATTTCCCTCCAGAGCATCCTGCAAGAGATATGCAAGATACCTTTTTTGTAGAAAGTGAAGAAGGCGAAATGGCTTTAAGAACGCACACATCTTCAGTACAAGTTAGAATAATGGAGAACCAAAAACCTCCTATCAGAACTTTATCTCCAGGACGAGTTTATCGAAATGAGGCTATTTCTGCAAGAGCACATTGCTTCTTTCATCAGGTAGAAGGGTTGTATATTGCTGAAAATGTTTCGTTTGCCGATTTAAAACAAACCTTAATGTACTTTGCTAAAGAAATGTTTGGCGAAAAAACTCAAATACGATTACGACCATCATACTTTCCGTTTACCGAGCCAAGTGCCGAAATGGATGTAAGTTGCTCGGTTTGTGATGGTAAAGGTTGTAATGTGTGTAAATACACTGGGTTTTTAGAAATTATGGGATGTGGAATGGTTGATCCAAATGTGTTGGAAAATTGTGGAATTGACAGCAAAAAATATACAGGTTTTGCCTTTGGTATGGGAGTAGAACGTATAGCTATGCTAAAGTATAAAGTAAACGATTTAAGGTTGTATTCTGAAGGAGATGTACGTTTCTTAGATCAGTTTAAAGCTGCTTTTTAATAAAAAAATCCTGCAAGGTTTTTAAAACCTTGCAGGATTGATATTTTATAAATGTACTCGTCATTACGGAATTTCGTTAATAAAAACGAAATATCCGTAATCTCACTTTTTTAACGATAAAATTATTCTATTTTTAAAGTCCTGATTAATCGGGACTTTTTTATGCTAACAAAAACCAAAAAATACTTTTTTTTAACGATTCTGCTATGCTTATTAGTTAGTGGTAAAGCTCAAAATTATTTTGATTCGTTAGCTACACATCTTAAAACTTTACCTCAAAAAGAACAAGTTGAGCTTATTAAAGCTATTCCGTTTGATAAAATGAATAGCAATACTTCCGCAGCGATTAAGTTGTATCAACAAGCAATAAATTTAAGCAACAATAAATCGGATTTAGCCTATTTAAACGAACAGCTTGCTATAGCGTATTATTATAAAGGAGATTATGACTTATCGGTGCAAACCAGTTTAGAAGCCATTAAATTTTATGAGCAACTCAATAATCAGCTAAAAGTGGGTTCGGTATATGCTAGTTTGGGCTACCAAATGAAACGAAGAAACCTGCCCAAAGCTTTTGAGTATATGCAAAAAGGTATTTATCTGTTAGAACAAATTAATGACCAAAAAGCACTATCGGCAGCTTACAACAATTTTGGTGTTTTACACGAAATGGATAACAATATGGATAGTGCCTTGTTTTATTACCAAAAAGGGTTGGTTATTGTTGAAAAGCTCAACGACAGTATAGGTATTCCATATAGTTTAAACAACATTGCAACGGCTTATGTTATTTTAAAAAAGTACAACGAGGCTCTACCATACTACCAAAAAGCATTTAATATTAGAAAGCAGCGTAACGACTTAAACGGAATGGCAGAAAATTATACGGCTTATGGGGATTTTTATTTTAAACAACAACTTTACCAACAAGCAATACCATATTATGTTTCGGCAGATAGTATTACGCAACAAATAAAATATACTTACTTGCAAAAAGTATGTTCGGAACAGTTGGCTTTGTGTTATTCAAATACTAATGATTTTAAACAAGCATTACACTATCAAAAAAGAGCAGTAGCATTAAATGATAGTTTGCTAAACGAAAGCAGTAATAAAACCATAGCCGAACTTGAAACGCAGTTTGAAACCGAAAAAAAAGAGAAACAAATTTTAGAGCAAAATGTAGTTATTGCCAATAAAGAGTTAGAAATAAAGCAGCGAAGCTACTTTATGTATGCTTTAATTGCTGTGGGAGTTTTATTACTAGTGCTTGGATTTTTTATTATCAAACAAATTAAATTTAAGCAACAAAAACTAATAGAAGCTAACCGATTAAAAGACGAAAAAGCTAAAATTAAAACCCAAGAAAAACTAAACGAAGAAAGGGTTAGAATTTCTCGCGATTTACATGACAACATTGGAGCTCAACTTACTTTTATTATCTCATCGATAGATAATATGAGTTTTTTTATGAAGGATACTAATAATGAGCTAAAAGAAAAATTGCAAGAGCTTAATGCATTTTCTAAAAATGCCATAAAACAATTAAGAACAACTATTAATACTTTAAACAAAAGCAAATGAAAAAGGTGTTACATATTGCTTTGTGTTTGCTTTTAGTTGTTCCAATAAAAGCCAATAAAGATTCATTAATTGTTTTTAGTTTAATAGAGCAATCTAAACAAGCTAGTAGTACAGATTCGTCAACAACTTATGCTGATGAAGCTATGCGTTATGCAAAACAGCAAAATTATTTAGATGGTATTTTAACTGTTGCCAAGCATTTTGGCAACAGTTATGCAAAAACAGGAGAATTAGAAAAATCGATTGAATTATACAGCGAAATAATAAACTCTTATGCTTTTAACCCTAAACAATTAAGTACGGCTTATAATCAGTTAGGTATTTATCATGTTTATATGGGACATTATGATAGTACAGAAGTTTATTTTTTAAAGGCCTACGAAATGCGAAAACAGTTAAACGACAGTATAGGAATGGGGGCTTCGTTAAACAATTTAGGAAATGTGGTAATGAGCAAAGGAGATTATGATGCTGCAACAGCTTATTATATAAAGGCATTAAAATTACGAGAACAACTAAACGATAGTGCGGGAATTGCATCAACCACCAATAATTTGGGGATGATTTTTTACAAACAACAAAAATTTAAAGAGGCCATTCAATATTATCACCAAGCATTAGCGATAAACAACCATCAAAAAATATTGGATAAAGAAATACTAATCTTAATTAATTTGGGAAATATTTATGATGAAATGCAGCAATTAGATTCATCATTTCACTATTACCAAGTAGCTACAACAAAGGCAGAAAATTTTGGTGATTTACGTTTAATAGCGATGGCTTATGGTAATTTGGGAGTTACACAACATCAATTAAAAAATTATGGTTTAGCTGAAAAGTATATGCTTAAAGCATTAAAAATCAGGACAGAATCAGATGATATTGAAGGACAAGCTATTTTAAATAACAACCTTGCAAGTGTTTATGTTGCTACAAAAAAATACAATAAAGCAATAACTTATTTTAACCGTAGTTTAGAACAGGCAAAACAAATAGGCTTTTTAGAAACCATTAGAGATGATTATTTAGGCTTATCTGATACCTATGAAAAATCTAACCAATTTTCAAAAGCTTTTGAAGCTCATCAGAACTATAATTTAATAAAAGATTCGATGTTAAACGAAGCTACTAACGAACAAATAGCTTTACTTAATACCCAATACGAAACCGAAAAAAAAGAAAAAGAAATTGCCGAGCAACAACTAGAAATTTCTGAACAGCAGTTACAAGTAAAACAACGGAACTATTTGCTTTTAGGGTTAGGGTTATTAGTGCTATTCATTACAATTGTTGGAGGTTTTGTATATAAATATCAAAAACAAAAACAATTGCGTTTGCAAGAAGAAAATTTACTGAAAGATGAAATAGCACAAATAAATATTCAAAATAAATTACATCAAGAAAGGTTACATATTTCTAATGATTTGCACGACAATATTGGTTCGCAATTAACCTATATTATTTCTTCGGTAGATAATATGAACCATAAGTTTACAGAGTTAGATGATAAACTAAAAAATAAACTATCAGATATTACTTTGTTTACCAAAACAACCATAACACAGCTTAGAGATACTATTTGGGCATTAAACAAAGATGAAATTTCGTTTGAAGATTTAAAAGCACGTTTATTTAATTATATCGAAAACGCAAAACTAGCTCAACAACAAACAGCCTTTACTTTTAATGTTGATATGAAAACTAATTTTCAATTGAATTCAATACAGGGAGTTAGTATTTACCGAATAGTACAAGAAGCCATTAATAATACTATGAAATATGCTGCAGCAACTAATGTTTCTTTAAATATAACAGAACAGAAAGAGGATTTAATTTTAAGCATTAAAGATGATGGTATTGGATTTAATATTGCCGAAATTGATATGGGTAATGGATTAGAAAATATGAGAAATAGAGCTTCTAGTATAGGCGCTAGTATTGATATAAAGTCATCTTCTAATAAGGGTACGGAAATAGTTTTAGAAATAGCTAAAAATTCATTCAATTAACATCCACCCAATCACCATTTTGCTTAATTAATCCAATTAATGCTCCAACAGCTTCATTTTCAGGGATGTTTCTTTGCACTACTTCTTTTTCTTTGTATAAGGTTATTTTACCAACTCCTGTCCCAACATAACCATAATCGGCATCAGCCATTTCTCCAGGGCCATTTACAATGCAGCCCATAATACCAATTTTTACTCCTTTTAGATGAGATGTCACTGCACGAATTTTAGCTGTGGTTTCTTGTAAATCAAAAAGAGTTCTACCACAACTTGGGCAGCTAATATATTCAGTTTTAGATATTCGAGTTCGAGAAGCTTGTAAAATGTAAAAAGCGGTTTCATTTATCATTTTCTCACTTCCACAATTTTCTGCAGCAATAAAAATTCCATCACCTAATCCATCTACTAATAAAGTACCCATATCAGTAGAAGCGTGTAATTGTAATTGTTCTGGAGTTAAATCTCCATAAGCTCTACCAATAATAACAGGTGTTTTACATTCAGCATTTATTAGGTCAACAAAAAGGTTTCGCTGCTCTGCAGCTCCATGTGTATTATAGGTATCTATCATTAAAACAGCAGTACTGTCTGTTTTTAATTTGGCTATCAACTGCTCTGTTAAATCTGATAAAGTAACATATACCATGTTCATTTTATCAGATAATTCTGATTCATTCAAATACTCATCTACAGTTAAAAAAGGATAGGTGTTAAATGTATTTTTTTGTTTTAACCAAACTTTGTAATTGTAAATTAATCCCAAAGTTCCAGGCACTTCAAAATCAATTTTTTTATTACCTAAAAACACATAATCGCAAGCAGCATCAGCAATATTCCACTTATCTAAAGGCACAGAATAGTTATATCCTAAAGCAAAAAATGAAGCTGGAGTAATGTTGTCTTTTAAACAAAAATCGTGTACTACAACAGGCACATTTTTGCCTCCAATATTTAATACTTCGTTAGTTATTCTTCTGTTATATTCAAAAGGTTTTATTGGATAAGTATTAATTGTTGCAATAGGTTCGTGCGTATTTCTATTATCGTATCGTTTAACCAATTCTTGAGCAACAGGAATTTCAAATTCGGGTTCTTCGGTTAGCGAAACTCTAATCGTATCTCCTAATCCATCTTCTAATAAAGAACCTATACCAACTGCTGATTTTATTCTACCATCTTCTGCTTCTCCTGCTTCGGTAACTCCTAAATGCAAAGGGTAATTCATGTCTTCAGCAATCATTTTATTAACCAATAATCGGTATGCTTGTACAACAACTAAAGTATTACTTGCTTTCATAGAAAGCACTATATTATGATAATCTAAATCCCTACAAATCCGTAAAAACTCCATAGCTGACTCTACCATACCAAGTGGAGAATCTCCATAACGACTCATAATTCTATCAGATAGTGAACCATGGTTAGTTCCTATACGCATAGCTGTTCCATGCTCTTTACAAATCTCAACTAATGGAATAAATCGTTCTCTAATTCTATCTAATTCTGCCTGATACGATTCATCAGTATATTCGATCTCTTCAAATTTCTTTTTATCGGCATAATTGCCAGGGTTTATTCTAACCTTTTCAACAATTTTTGCTGCAATTTCTGCTGCATTAGGGGTAAAATGGATATCAGCAACTAAAGGAGTATTATATCCTCTTTTTCGCAACTCAGCTTTAATGTTAGCAAGGTTTTCAGCTTCTTTTTTACTGGGAGCAGTAATTCTAACTATTTCGCAACCTGCATCAATCATTCTAATAGATTGTTCTACTGTTGCTTTGGTATCCATAGTATCTGTGGTAGTCATAGATTGTATTCGAATAGGATTATTTCCTCCTATTCCAATATTGCCCACTTTTACCTCTCGAGTTTTAAATCGAGAATATTGGGTTAAACTATTACAGTAAAGATTTTCTGAACTCATAATTGCAAAGATATTATTTGATAAGCAACATCTTAAAAAATTATGAAATATTATAAAGTACCGTTTAGCCGAAATTACCTACCACTTAGAAACTAGTCTTGGTTACTCATATATTGGAGCTATCAAAACTCAATAAACACACGTAAAATTACACTCAGAAAACTCTTATAAACTCACAATTATGAAAAATTTTGTTTTACTAATATCCTTAATTATAGCTACTTCTACTGCTTTTGCTAGAATGGCTAACACTAATAACATTTCAGGAGGGAATAACCCAACCCCAGCAGCGGGATGTGCTTCAGCTGTAGCAATAGCGGTATTAGAGTTAAATAATGTACGAGCACGAGTAGAAGGTACGGGAGGAAGTATGTTTCAGGATAGATCGAATAATATTGCTGACTATGAAATACCAAAAAGAAGTAGTACAAATGATCCAAAATATACATCAATATTTGCTGGAGCCTTATGGATGGGAGGAAGAGATATTAATGGGCAGCTAAAAGTAGCTGCAGTTACATTTAGAACAGCTGGGAATGATTTTTGGCCTGGTCCGTTGAATACTCAAACAGCAGAGATAGATGCAGCTACTTGTTCAAAATATGACAAATTTT
>Ga0209692_10001772_pt1 | contig 27193 bp, 25 predicted proteins | sample tdDd472_FD_187129 | JGI IMG/M metagenome (GOLD analysis project Ga0209692, IMG submission 187129) | Marine sediment microbial communities from the Atlantic coast under amendment with organic carbon and nitrate - tdDd47.2 (SPAdes)... | ecosystem: Environmental > Aquatic > Marine > Coastal >... | reverse complement strand
ATAAATACCCAATAGTTGAGCAGATCATCACCTATAGAATTTTAGAAAAGTTGCGATCGACCTATGTAGATTCACTCCCAACACAGGTTTCACCAAAAACCGGAAGAGTTCACTGCAGTTTTAATCAGTCGGTTACAGCAACTGGCCGCCTTTCTTCGACAAACCCTAACTTGCAAAATATTCCGGTCAGAACACCTGAAGGAAGAGCTATACGAGAGGCATTTAGGCCAGAAAAGAGTGATTGGTGCTTTTTATCAGCCGACTATTCCCAAATTGAACTTCGACTTCTTGCCCATTTTTCTGAAGAGCAAACATTGATCGATGCATTCAATAATGATGAAGATATCCATAGGGCCGTTGCCGCGGAGGTATTTGCCGTTTCCCCAGAAGAAGTAACCAAAGCAATGAGGTCACAAGCCAAGGTGGTTAACTTTGGCATCATTTATGGGCAGAGCTCATTTGGCCTCTCTCAACAACTCGGCATCGATGTGAAAGAGGCCAAATCTTTCATTGATCAATACTTTTCAAAATACCCGCAAGTACGCGAGTACCTTGAGGAAAGTAAAAGAAAAGCAGCCGTAGATGGCTGCGCATTCACACTTTTCGGAAGAAGACGACCCATTCCAGAAATCCACAGTAAGAATGGAATGCTCCGCTCACAAGCTGAGCGTCTCGCTGTGAATACTCCTCTCCAAGGATCTCAAGCCGATATTATTAAGATGGCCATGATCGAAATCGAAAAACAAAATGTCCCTGGCTCTATGATACTGCAGATCCATGATGAACTTATTTTCGAGCTTCCAGACTCTGCAGTTGAAGAAGCTCAAAAAATGATTACCGGGGCTATGGAAACTATTGTTGATTTGAAGGTCCCTCTAAAGGTGAATATTGCCATTGGCAAAAATTGGGGGGAATGCTAAATTTGAAGAAATTTGCTGTGACAGGCGGATTATCCAGTGGCAAATCTACTGTATGCTCTTTTTTTGAATCATACGGTGGTCACCTGGTTGATGCAGATGCAATAGTTCATCGCCTCTATTCTACGTCGTCAATATGTAAACAAAAGGTTGTCGATCTTCTCGGACAAGCGGTTTTAGATAATAACCAACTCGATAGACAAAAAATTGCAAAAATCGTCTTTTCAGACCCCCAAAAGCTGAGAGCCCTAGAAGATATCGTTCACCCCATGTTGTTTGCCGAAATTGATAGCGAACTTAAACAGATAGAAAAAGATGGCACTTCACTGTTCGCCGTAGTAGAAATTCCTCTTCTGTTTGAGGTTGGTAAAGAGGAAGCCTACGACTACTCTGTCTGTGTTGCCTGCGATGAGCGGGTTGCTAAAAAAAGATGGATGCAATCAGGACATGATGAATCTGAATACATTAAGAGAATGTCGAGACAATTGCCTGTCGAAGAAAAAGCAAAAAGAGCTGATTTTGTCATCACCAATGATGGTGATAAGGACGATATGAAAATGCAAGTTGAAACAATTATTACCAAAACCGCCGGGAGATAGTGTGATTCATGGACCACGAGAATATTTCACAAGATGAAGAAAAAGCAGTAGAAAAACCCCCTAAGAAAAAGATCCTCCCACCACCAGAAATGCCGGTTTCTCCAAAAGAACAAAAACCAGCAATTGAGCCAACGATTACACGAATTTCTGAGCTCCAGCGAATGAATATTGATGAGCTCAATGCCTATGCGAAGAATATTGGATTGAAAAACACTGGGTCGATGATGAAATCTCAAATTGTTTTTGAGATTGTTAAACACAAATCATCAAAGCCAGACGAAGTCCTCGTCGCCGAAGGCGTCCTTGAAGTCCTCCCTGATGGATTTGGGTTCCTTCGTTCACCTAACTATAATTACCTTCCATCTGCTGAGGATATCTACGTTTCACCAGCACAGATCAGACGGTTTGATCTAAAAAAAGGTGATACTGTGTATGGCGCCATTAGATCACCCAAGGAAAAGGAAAAGTACTTTGCGCTCCTCAAGGTTGATCGAGTAAATGGAATGGGTCCAGAAAAGGCTAAAGACCGTATCTCCTTCGAAAACCTAACTCCTTATTTCCCAGATTCACGCTACCACATGGAAACGGTAAAGCAAAAACTTACTACTCGTGTTCTTGATTTGGCTGCACCAATCGGGAAAGGGCAACGTGCGATGATCGTTGCACCGCCAAAGTCTGGTAAAACAATGCTTATGCAGGATGTTGCAAATGCGATTGCCGTAAACCATCCTGATGTGAAACTGATTGCCCTGCTCATTGATGAACGTCCTGAGGAAGTTACCGATATGCAGCGCACAATCCGTGGTGAAGTTGTCTCTTCAACGTTTGATGAACCACCGGAAAGACACGTTCAAGTCGCTGATATGGTTATCGAAAAAGCAAAGCGTATGGTTGAGTACGGAAGCGATGTCGTTATCCTTCTCGACTCCCTTACTCGTCTTGCAAGAGCGTATAACACTGTACAACCACACTCAGGTAAAATCCTAACTGGTGGTGTCGATGCTCACTCACTCCACAAACCAAAGCGGTTTTTTGGAGCTGCAAGAAATATCGAAGGCGGAGGCTCTCTTACCATTATCGCTACAGCGATGATCGAGACTGGATCTCGAATGGATGAGGTTATCTACGAGGAATTTAAGGGTACGGGTAACATGGAGCTTGTACTCGACAGACGCCTTGCAGAAAGACGAATCTTCCCTGCTATTGATGTTATCAAGAGTGGTACTCGTCGTGAAGATCTTCTCTATCATCATGAAGAACTCGAGAAGATTTTCCTCTTACGTCAGGCTGTTGCTGACCTTTCTCCGGTAGATGCGATGAACCTACTTCTCAATCGTATGAAGAAGACATCAAGCAATGCTGAATTTCTCCTTTCTATGAAACAGTAATAGGAGCTTATGGCTGATCATCCGCAGCAGAAATCTCCTAAAGTTCTCATAGTTACTGCATCTGCAGGGGGTGGACATATTCAAGCCGCACATGCCAAGTCTATGCACTTGCAACGGTTTTATGATTCGCCCATGATACTTACACAAGACCTCGTTATTGACTGGATTGGAAAAAGAGTTGGGAAAGGGGCCTGTAATTTATGGAACTATGCGCAGAGAAGAGGCAATGTCTTTCTACAAAGGTGTATTTATACACTTGCTCCCTACTGTGACATTTTTCTCGGACCTAAGTTTTTTCTAAAAACGCTCTACCTTATTTTAAAACACGACCTCGATTACGTCGTTGATACCCAACCTTCCGGCCTTAATGCAATGCTAAAGGCAACGTATTGGGCATCTATCATTAAAGGTAGGCATATTTTTTTAGAGAAGATGATTATCGAGTTGCCTACTTCGAAAATCTCCCTTTATTACCGCCCTTTGAGAAAGATTCGGAAAAAGTACTTAAAGCACCTGCACATCCAAACTGCATTTCCCCTGCTTGAGAAACACAATACTCCGGAAGAGTTTTGGGAACATTATACGCGGCTTCCCGCATCGATGTTTGATACATCAGCAGCACCTATACGACCAACTTTTCTACAGGATTATAGCCATGTTCATAAGGATGACCTAGAACTGACACTTATGCTGCATGATAATGAAGAGTTTGACCTTATTACTAAGGGATTAACACACTGCTGTGCACATTTTACTGCAAAGAAAAAAACGCTAAACCTTACCCTTCCCCCTGCGGCACATGTTACGACATTGATGCTAGGAACATACCCATCAACCAGCGGTGTGAAAAAATACGTAGCACAATTTATCGAACACCTTTCGCAGAAAGGTACAGACCGTGTTCATTTTCTGTTCGTCTTTTGCTCTCATAAAGAAGCAAAAAATTCGCTGTTGCATGAACTCCACGAGTTGATCGATATGTTGATGCCTTTTCCTGAAACAATCTGTGTTTTACCGCTCTACTTCCAAGATGAAAAGGTGATAGCTCCCCTGCTTGCTCGAAGTCAGATCACGATCACGAGATCAGGCGCTATAACCTCACACGAACTGCTGAATGTAGCGACAGGCAATGTGTTTATCCATTCTGAGTGTAAAAGCCCACCATATACTCAAGATCGAATGAAAAAATGGATGCCCCTTTGGGAGGAAGGTAACGCTGAGTACCTTGCAAAAAAGAAGGGAGCTCGTTTGATCAACCCACAAACTTTTCTTTCTGAATTACAAGATCTGCTCTAATTTTGAGTATGATATTTGCCTCTCTTCGATGTGAAAAGAGGCAAATCGATGCATTATCTATTGATAAGATGATCGAGGAACGCTTCCCACTTTTGCTCTTGAGCAAGTCGTAGTAGCGTATTGTAATCCCCGCCTGTTTCAACACAGTATCCAGGAAGGTGACAAAGAACGTTTCTCTTCGCGAAATTCATTGTCATTTTTCGTGAGAACCCCTCGATAAAGCGGCTCCATTTTAGTCCAAATGAGCGGACTTCACGCATACATTCTTTTAGATGAGGATCTGCAAAAATTACTCCAGTAAATCGAAGTGGGTGCACGTGATCGATTTCTTTCCCAATTTTTTCGAGGTGACTTTGGTGCCACAGAAGGTTGTACCACGCCTCTGTTCCCATCATATCAATAAGTTCATACGTTTTGTTACGCTCTTCTTGAGAAATAGGAAGGTCGTAAAAGTAGGCAACGATGTCCGCTTTGAAGTTTCCATGCGCGTCATAGACGTCGTGTGGATTGAATGAAGGCGCATCGCTTGCTTCATACAAATGACTTCCGCGAAAAACTTTCCAGTTTTGATTCGTTGTATCTTTTATATCCCATACTATTTTTTCAGCTTCTAAATCGCTTATTATGTCTGCATCAAGGCGCATCACATTTGCTAACTTACTTGTGATCTCATGAGCGCTCTGGAGCGTCTTTGGGAGTCTAAGAGCAATTGTATGAAGAGGCGCTTTTGCCCCCTGAATCACAACTGCATTTCTTTTTATGACGATTCCTATTTTTGAATGCTCCCCTTCTTTACACACAGCAATAACCTGTCGCAATATTTGCTGGTCCCGTCCACTTAATGGTTCTCGGAAGTGCACGCTGATCTTATGTCCATGGATAAAGGTGCTTATCGATATGAGTAGTACGAGAAAAAAGTGCTTCATAAAGCTCCACTATTTTTTTAAAAACCTCAATTTTAAAAAAAACTATGATTTTTTAAAAGAGATGATCATACTTCCGAGTATGTTGTATCCACTACTTCTTGATCCAATTTACCAAGATTATCTCTGGGGTGGTCGTGAAATTATCACGAAATATGACCGAACAGCTCCAGCACAAAAGCGGTATGCTGAATCATGGGAAATTTGTGATCGGGATGATTACAATAGTAAGGTACATAACGGTGCTTTAAAAGGGAGAACCCTACGCGCGCTTTTACGCGAATTTCCCTTTGAAATGTATGGAACGCTCCACCCACCTAAACAATTCCCTCTCCTTATTAAGTTAATCGATGCTCATGAACACCTGAGTATTCAAGTACATCCCGATGAAAATGCAGCAAAACAGTTCGAAAGTGAGCCGAAAACAGAGTGCTGGTACATTTTAGATGCGAAGGAAGACGCACAAATATTTGCTGGATTAAAAGCCCCCCTTACAAAAGAAGCCTTCCAAAAAATTGCCGGAACAAGCGCTCTTCCAGAAGCGATGCATGCGTTGAACGCAAAAAGAAGCGATGTTTTTTTTATTCCAGGAGGAAGGCTCCACGCTATTGGGTCTGGAATCCTTCTTCTTGAAATTCAACAAAACTCAAATACTACCTATAGGATATATGACTGGGGACGAACGCAAGATGATGGCACACCACGCGAATTGCACATAGATCAGGCTATCGAATGTGCCCATTTGGATGATATTGCAAGCCCAAAGATTTCGATTGAATTTCTGCATACCGATGAAGAGTGTTCGGTTTCATCACTCATCGACTGTCCATATTTTTCTGTGAAGCACATCGAGGCTAAAAAAGACCTGCGCCTCAATAAAACAGAACCTGGATGTGAAGTTCTCTTTTTTGAACATGGAGAAGGGACACTCATTTTTGAAAACCATACGTTAGCCGTTTCTCCAGGAATGTCAGTACTTATTCCTCACATCTGTAAGCAAGTGACTCTTGAAACAGAGGGTGTCCAATTTATCGTAATCCGTCCAAAGCTATAGCTATCGGACCGAGCGATCCCAGATCTTCCCCAAGTGGTGTTGGAGCAATGACACACGATTCGTATGCTTCTTTCCACACAATTGGTTGAAGCTTATCGAGCAAAGGCTCCATAAGAAGGTCGCCTGCATGCACAGCAATTGTTCCAAGGGAGATAACCTCAGGATTGAGAAGCATAAGAACGATGTTCAGCCCCTGAGCAAGATACCCAATCATCTCTTCCCACAAATCGAGAGCTTTTTGCTCATTATTCCTCACCTTCTCTACAAGGTCTTTCATGGTCAGTGATGCATCGTTGTAGGCCTTTTGTACCCTCTTTTCTACATGCACTCCGCCGCAGTACCATTCAAAACATCCAGGCACTTTACCAGGCCCGAGAGGACCATCCTTTTCCAAAATAATATGGCCAATCTCTCCAGTCATATCGCTCGCGCCTTCAACGAGCCTTCCATTGAGAATAATCCCCGCACCGATCCCTGTGCTCATGGTGATATAGACAATATGCTGCTTTCCTTTCCCCGCTCCAAAATACTGTTCAGCAAGGGCCCCAGCATTTGCATCCTGGTTAAAAAAAACAGGTTGCGAGAACTCCTGTTTGATATCTTCTACAATCGGTACATTTCTCCACGATTGCAAATTTGGAGGATAAAGGATTACCCCTTTTTTGATTGATACCGGTCCGGGAGCCGCAATACCTATTGCTTCAGCCGAATAGTCATCAAAGAGGCGTTTCATTTCTGGAAATAGTTCAGTGTATGCTTGTTGGGGTGACTCGAATGAAGACGTTTCAAAACGAATTTTTTCGAGAATCTCACCGCTTTCTGTGGCACATGTGACTTCGATTTTTGTGCCGCCAATATCTATTCCAATTATTTTCCGCATATATATAATACTAATAGATGAAAGAGGTATTTGATGCAGCAGTTTCCGTCGTAAAGAAGCTGCAAGATGCAGGACATACGACCTATTTCGCCGGTGGATGGGTCCGCGATTTTTTGATGGATCATCCGTCTGACGATATCGATATTGCGACCACTGCTTCAGTACAGCAGATGGAAGCTCTTTTTGAGAAGACCATCCCTGTTGGAATTGCATTCGGCATCCTTATCATTGTTGAAAAAGGACACCACTTCGAAGTTGCTACGTTTCGAACAGAACGAGGGTATGTCGATGGAAGAAGGCCTTCTGAAGTGACCCCTGCTACCCCTGAAGAAGATGCCCTTCGTCGTGATTTTACGATCAATGGGATGTACTATGATCCTCTATCAGATGAGCTGATCGACTATGTCGAGGGGAAAAAGGATGTAAAACGTAAGATCCTTAAGGCAATAGGCGATCCAAATGAACGCTTTAAGGAGGATCGACTTCGGATGATCCGAGCAGTAAGGTATTCAGCTCGTTTCAGTTTTTCCATAGAGGACGATACATGGAATGCGATAAAAAAACATGCCCATCTCCTCTTTCCATCAGTTGCAATTGAGCGCGTTTGGAATGAATTTACAAAGATGTCCAAGTATGGAAACTTCGATATAGCGCTTACGATGCTCCAACGTCTTGGACTGCTTGACACCATCTTTCCTGAGTACGACAGTGTGGTCCTCGATGAATTACAAAAGCGAGTCGCTCCCATCCGGAATTGCCCAAAAAATACGCCCACTATTTTGCTACTTATGCACCTCTTTCCGAATCACACCCTTGAAGAACAACGTAAAATTGGGATGTACCTAAAAATCTCAAAAAAAGAGATCAAACACATAGAAGACTACACTACAACACGAAAGGTCTTGCTCAGTGAATCGCCAACGCCCTACCACCTTGTTTGTGCACTTGCTCACCCAGATTCCTCTCTCTATCTTTCTGTCTTTGCAGCGTCGCTAGACATCGAGAAACATGCAGAATTTCTTCAAAAATTTGACGAGCTGAAAAAGAAGTATGCCTCATCGATTGATCGCATACAGAAAAAAATTCCGCTTATTTCAGCTGATGAATTCATTGCACTCGGAGTTCCAAAAGGACCACAACTTGGCAAACTTATTCAACACGCTGATGAACTTGCTGTTAACGAGTCACTTTCAAAAGAAGACGTCTTAAAAAAATTAGGATATTGATCCTATCGACAAGAGCGTGATGTCATCGTGCTGCATTTTTCCTTGTGAAAATGCCTTCACTTCGCTGAGGAGAGTTTGTACAAGGTCATTTGGATTTTGATGGTGTTGTTTTGCCAATTCTTTCACCCTTTCTAGCCCAAACAATTCATCCTTCTCATTGTGTGCTTCTATGATTCCATCTGTAAAAAGAAATATCTGATCACCTTGCTCGAGAACGACTTCACCTGTTGTAACAGACTCCAGAGGGATTACACCCAAAGAAATATTCGGTGCATCAAGTTCTTTAAGAGATGCATCTTTTTTCACATGCAACGCAGGATGATGACCACAGTTTGCAAAGGTAAGTTTTTTCGTTTCAACGTCATAGATTCCAAGCCATGCAGTCACAAAAGCGCTTGATTCATCAGCATCGATATGAAAAAGGTTATTCGCATCCTTCACTATATCTGAAAGCGCTGACCCTTTCATAAAATAACTCCGAATCATGCTTCGAATAGAGAGCGAGAAGAGGCATGCGTATACCCCTTTTCCCGATGCATCGGCTATCGAAAAAAGAACCTGTTTCTTCCCATCTTTTTCTCGCACAAGCACATCATAATAGTCTCCACCTACCTCTTTAGCTGAGATAAAACCTGTAGCAATCTGAAGAGATGGTACTTGTGGAAGAGACTGTGGAAGCAATGATGTTTGAATTTTTTGCCCAAGAAGCAGCTCCTCTTCTAATACTTCTTTCGCACCTCTCTCTTTCCGAATCTCTTGTACTTGCCTGTCGAATGCATCAAGCATGCTATTGAAGATGGTTCCTACAACATTGATCTCAAAACCCCATGGATCTCGCTTATACCTCTCATCTCTATTTCCCTCTGAGGCATGTTCCATAATTGTACATAATCGAGTGAGCGGACGAACAATACGAAACGTCAGCCAAATCGTTCCGATCAATCCACTTACAAATATCACAGCAAAGATCAGAAGCATTCGTAGAAGGAACGTACTTACCGGCACCAAATTGATAGTATTGGACATCTCGATGAGGACACCATGGTTTGTATTCTGAAGCGGTAAATAGACCGCAACCCGCTTGTCACCATCAAAGCTAAACGTATAGTTGTCCGTTGATTTGCGCACCGGATCGAGAGGTATGATCGGCCCCCTTGCTTCCTGCCGAAACACCTTTGGATTCAGATAATGTCCTTGAATAGCAAATCGTTTTTGCAAAAAATCTTCGCGAGTAGAAGCGACTACCCTTCCATGACTTGTTAAAATCGACGTAGAGATAGGAAATTTGTCATTCGTTGCAAATTCAATTTTTGAACTAAAAAGCCCCGGAGACATAAAAATCAGAATGACGCCATATGGCTCATCGGTTCCATTTGCATAGAGAGGATGAGCAGATATTAACGTATCAACACCACTTTTCCCAAACTGATGGGAAAAAAAGAGCCGTTTTTTTCCTGTTAAAGAAACCCGAGAAAAAGCTGAGGTAAGATTCTTCCCGAGGTATTTTTTATCAGAAGCGATCCTGCAATAAAAACTCCCTCCCTCCCGCTCGACGTAGAGAATATCAGAGACTTCTTCGTTTTTTGTCAGTGAGTGAAATAGCTCATTAAGCTCATTGCGGTTCTTCGTTGGCAGGGAAAGCACGTATTCTAGCGTTTCAGAAATCGTTTCATTTTGCCCAATGAAGCCCATCACTACATCCTCAATTTCATGAGCTATGAGATCGAGCGCAAAGAAATTACTTTGTTTCTTCTGGTCATACTCATGTTCATAGAGAATAAAGCTGAGTGCTATGATTGGGAGAACGAGAAAACAGATAGTGACTGTCACAACCCGAAGCGCAAGCGTATTTTGGAGCCCCCTCTTCAGAGATTTCCCTTTTTCTTCAAACTCTTGATCAGGCATACTATTCATTCTAAGTAACAGTCTCTAAATTTGCATGCTATCAAAAAAAATATCGAGTTTACAACATGATATTGTAAAAAGAGCGAGAAAACTGAGGGAAAGTAGTTCTTCCCGGAAGGAAGAAGGGGTCGTTCTTGTATCAGGAGCGAAGATCCTTCTTGAGCTTGCTCCTCACGTTACAATCAATCGTCTCTTTTATTCAGAAGGAAAGGCTCCGCTCAAGCTACAGGCTGATGAGCTTATTGAAGTGACTGAAGGGATCCTTAAAAAAATTACTGGTCATCCCTCTCCAGATGGGTACGCAGCTGAGGTATTGATCCCAAAACCAGCGAATGCCACCGGCAAAAAATCGCTTGCACTCGATAGTGTCCAGGATCCAAATAACCTCGGAGCGATCTTAAGAAGTGCGCTTGCATTCGGAATAGACTCTGTTATCTTACTGCCCGGTTGCGCAGATCCATTCCACGAGAAGGCTATCCAAGCCGCAAGAGGCGCCCAATTCAACCTCCCTCTTCTTTTTATGGAGGCACTACCCGACAAGCCGGTGTTTGGAGCAGCGCTCAATGGATCTCCAATTTCAGCCACCTCCTTTCCAGACAGTTTTATCCTTGCACTTGGCAACGAAGGGCATGGCCTTTCACCTCAAATAGAAAACACGTGCACGAAAATCACTATCCCAATACAAGGAGTAGAATCTCTTAATGTATCTGTCGCTGCAGGGATTTTCTTATATGAACTCTCGAGGAACTGATGACAAGCTTTGACGACTACCTTACACACGAAGAAGAGTTCTATGGTCGAGAGACAAAAGAAAACAAAAAAGAACGCAAAATCTATCAGCAAAAAGACCGCTCGAAATATAAAAAAACAGACCAGAAAAAAGCAGTTGTTGACCCAACGCTTCTGACCTTTCCAAAAGGACGCGTACTTTCAATCACCTCTGAAGGGATTACTGTAAATACAGACGGAAGAGAGTTCCTCTGCAGTCTAAAAGGCTCACTGAAAAAAGAGAAAAAGAAAGAAAAAAACCTCGTAACGATTGGTGACCTTGTTCGGATAGAAATTATTGATGATAAAGAAGCGACTATCGTGCACGTGGAAGATCGCTATTCAATCCTCGCTCGTACGGATAACCTCACACGAAGAAAAAGTCACCTCATTGCCGCAAACGTAGATCAGGTTGTAATCGTTGTTTCAGCAAAGGACCCAACATTAAAACCAACCCTTGTTGACAGGTACATAATTTCTGCAAAAAAAGGGAATATGAAGCCTATAGTGCTCATTAATAAGATCGATCTTATCGACGATGCGTTAGAAGAAGAAAAAAACCTTTTTCACCTGTTTGTTCACGACTATTCGACACTCGACTTTCCGCTCATTCTTGTCTCAGCTAAAACAGGAGAGGGGCTTGATGAAGTGCGAAAACTCATGCGGGGAAAGACCACTGTATTCTCCGGACAATCAGGCGTTGGGAAAAGCTCTATTATCAATGCGGTCCTTAATACTGACCTTGCTGTTGGCTCAATCGTCGGAAGAACTCGTAAAGGAGCTCATACAACGACAACGGCTGCTCTTTTCCCTTTGGAAGAAGGTGGTTTTTGTGTTGATACTCCCGGTGTTAAAAGCTTTGGGCTTTATGACATCGAGCCAAATGAAGTTGCGTCCTACTTTCCTGAAATTATGACACTGCAACAAAACTGTAAGTTTCGGGGATGTACCCATACACATGAGCCAGACTGCGCTGTACTTGCCGCAGTTGAAGACGAATCCCTTTCACTTTTGCGCTACCACTCCTATGTTTCTCTTCTCGAACGAAAAGAAACAAAACAAGAATGGGAGTAATCGATGCTCATTAGTACCCTTAAAATTTGTACCTTGCGAGCTTGTCAGCAAGCACTAATAAAAAAGGTGAATCAAATAGATGATTCGGTCCAAATGCCAACCCCTCACCACGATCATCTTTCCCATGCATTTCCCAAACTACGCCGAGAAGTTTTGCAATTCTTGAGTTAGTCTCTGCTTGTGAGACAAGTGTATCTCGAACTGCGGCCATAGGCTCCATTCCATCTCGAATTCTCCGGGATACCTCATTTTGTATAAGCCCTCCAAATCTAGTTTGTAAATTCCAAGTGAGTCCATCAATATCCATTGCTTTGAAGGGCTCATAGAGATCGAAGTGAGGTTCCATATATCCACGGAGATTGGAAGCCGCTTTCCTTTGATCGAACCCATCACGAGATGATACTTCAATGACCATCCGTAACACTTGTGGGTATTTTAACAGATATTTCGCACTTCCTTCAAAAAAAGGCCCGAGCATGTATTCAGTAAGAAGTTCCTCTCTATATGTATCTTTTTTGATAAGGTGTTCCAGGCAATGTACCACCATATGACCGTCCAAGCAGTGGGTAAATTCTTTAGCAAATGCAAGCCACTTTTCCTCAGTATAGGTACCTTTTGCAAACAGCTCTCCATGCTCAAATTCTTTAGAAGAAAATAATTCTTTTATAACTACTGTTCGTCTACGATCGCTTATCGGTAAATCCTTAACACTGTCCAAAACATCAAACCTCTTAGAAGAAATAGCGGCATGTATAAGATCTTTTATAAGATCATCACTTCCATACTGAAGGGCCTCAGAAAGCATACCGGTAAATTCTTCGATGCGTCCATTTTCCAAAAGATACGGATATATGTCCGACAACTCATGGCCTGTGATGGCACCACTAGTACGGTGGTCCCCTGCTGTGGAAAGTCTATTAAATAGATGTTGTATTAAATCGATTGCGGTTTCCAAACAACCATCCAAAAGATACTTTTGAGCATTTTCTGCAATAGAGTGTGCATCACCTTCTGATAAGGTTTTCAACTCTTCTTTTGTCGCTTCAACATTGTATCCTGTCCTGCTCATCGGTGTTGATTCGCCTTTAAAAACCCTTCCGCAGTTTAAATGAATTGGGAAACTGTTATAGCCATCAAAATATTCGTTTGGCTTTGAATCACTACTAAGATAAAAATCATATATTGGAGCGAGGACCTCTTTACCCATCTTTGCAACTTTTGCTGCGAGAGAGTGTACAGGATGAGAACCGGTTGAACACGAATAAAGGACAATTTTTTTGCATCGACTTGAAAGGCCTTTGAAGTCTTCGGCAGAAGTAATGAGGACCGTTGCTGAAAGTCTCGTCGACAATGTTCTACCATGGCCGCAAACCATGAGCACATCTGCCGTTTTGCTGTCATCCTCGATAGCTGCTTTTAGCTCATCATTTGTCTTAATTTTTCGAACCACATACTCAACTTTGCCTGCACAATTATCGGTAATTCTTTTCAGCGCTTTATCAGTAAAAGCGCCCCGTTCATCCTTATGAGGCCATAGGATAAGCACCCTCGGGGATTCAGAATCTGTCCCGCCCGCTGAAATATTCGTAACTGCTTCTATATGAGTTGGTTTTGAACATGAGACTGTTGCTGATGCCATTATTTCCTCCACTTTGGCATCTATTATATCATAATAAATATTTTAACAAAATGTAATTTTATACCGTTTTAGGAGTACATTATTCCGCTGTAACACTCATTGCAAGGCTAAAGAGAAAAGGGGAATCGAAGAGGTGGTTTGGACCAAATGCCATCCCCTCACCTAGGTCATCTTTCCCATGCATTTCCCAGACAGTGTGCAGCAATTTGGTAACCTCAGCTGAGGTTTCAGCCTTCGATACGAGTACCTCTCGGAGCGCATCAAATGGATCCATTCCATCCCGCTCTTTTGCTCTAACTTCATCTTTCAGGGCAATCTTACACACATGCTGAAGCAAAACAATAAGCCCTTCAACGCTTTTGCACTCAAGCGCCAAGTAGTATGCAGGAGCAGATCGAGAGAGATAAGCTGCAGTCCGGCTCCCAGCAAATCTTGGCATCCTAGAGAGCCCAACAAGAAAGCGAAAGAGTTCAGACTTATCCGGGAAAAAACCTAAAAGATTGTGCTCACAATCCTGGAGAAGCATAAAGAATAACTCATCTATATCTTCTTCATCGGTAATGAATCGAGTCATACAGATGAGAGCTGCTTCAAATGCCATCGTTCGGATCAGCCCCTGAGCTATTGTGATCCATGTCCCTTCAGAAAGCTTCTCATTAGCAAAAGCAATCGCACTCTCGATTTTTCCTCTATGCATAAGTTGCCGAACGAGTGTAGAACGCACGCATTCGCTCATAGGCAACCCTTTAAGGCTCTCGAGTTCATCGTATTTATTTAAGCCCACTAATCTGGCTAGGAAGCTTTTGACAATTGTTTCATTTCCTAAAATTAGGCAAACACCTAGGTAATCAGAAACCTCTTTATTCCTACCGAGTGCATCAAGGCGAATATAGAACGGTAGTAGAGTGCTTGCTACTTGTTTTCGAGTAACATCATCGGACAAAATTGCTCTCTCGAGTGCTTTTTTTGCTAAAAATAGAGCAGTTTCTAGATGATCGCCTTTGAAATAATTCGCGGCTCTTTGCGCTACTGTTTTTGCATCTCCAAGGCTAAGTAATTCTCTGTCTTCCGGATCAACATCTTCTTCATATCCAGAGACCTCAACAGGATCCGCTTCGCCACTAAACAATCTTCCACAGGTAAAGTGAACCGGGAAACCACCTTTCGAATGAAAGAGTATATTTGGCTCAGAATCTTTCCAGGGGAAAAAAGCTCTTGTTGGAGCGAGTACCTCTTTCCCTTTCCTGGCAACTCGTGCTGCAAGAGATTTGTGCGGATCTGAACCCGTTGAACAAGAATATAAGACGATTTTTCTACATCGATCAGAGAGCTTTTCCAATGGTTTAAATGAATCGATTCGTACCCCTTTTGCCAAACGAGTTCCTCGACTGTTTCCATGGCCCCCTACGAGAAGTACATCAGCTCTTTTACTATCATGTTCGATAGCTATATCTAAATCAGCTTCAGTAGCAATTTTACGAACCGTATACCCGACGCGGTCTCTAAAACTATCAATGATTCTGTATAAAAGCCTATCGCTAAAGACACCTCGTTCATCCTCATGAGTCCATACAATAAGCACGTGTGGTTTTCCTGGAATAGCTTCCGCTTCTGAAAAATGCATAAGCGGCTTACTATCAACCATTTTTGGACACAATCCTGCCCCGGCTGCCATAATTTTCTCCTCTTTGGCAACTATTATATCATAATAAATATTTTATTAATACTTTTAGACTGCTAGAGGAGTTCTTCTCTACATATCTCACTCAATGCAAGTTGTATGGAAGTACTTCTCTTGAGTACTGGCTGAAAAAGTGAAAAGAGAGTAGGTTATAGTTTGAAATTGATACTATTTGGTGATACCCATGTCTGAAATTAATCTCCTACACGCACGAGAAATACTAGATTCACGAGGAAATCCAACGCTTGAAGTTGAAGCCTATCTTTCATGTGGGGCACATGGAAAAGCTGCGGTGCCTTCTGGCGCATCAACCGGAGCAAATGAAGCGGTTGAATTGCGCGATGGAGATAAGAATAGATTTGGGGGAAAAGGTGTTACAAAGGCCGTTTCACATGTCAATGCCGAACTGAACAAACTTTTGCACGGTATGAGCGCTTTGGATCAAGTCGGAATTGATATGGCAATGATTGAAGCTGATGGGACGAGAAACAAAAGCCGATATGGTGCAAATGCGATACTCGGTGTGTCTCTTGCAGTAGCTGTTGCCGCAGCGGAAAGTTCTGGAATGCCTCTTTATCGATACGTTGGAGGAAGTGATACAAATGACCTTCCTATTCCAATGATGAATATTATTAACGGCGGAAAACACGCTGATAACTCGCTTGACTTTCAAGAGTTCATGATTCGTCCTCGAGGTGCTTCAACGTTTAGTGAAGGGATTCGATGGGGAGCAGAAATTTTCCATACACTTAAAAAAATCCTAAGTAGCAGAGGACATGCCACCTCTGTTGGAGATGAAGGCGGCTTTGCCCCGAACTTAAAAAATAATCAAGAAGCACTTGATCTCATTGTCGAAGCGATTGAAACTGCTGGGTATGAACCTGGCCACGATATCTCGATTGCACTTGATTGTGCAGCCTCTGAACTCTATGACAAAGACAAACATTGCTACTTTGAGTTAAAAAAGCGGATGCGGAAAGAAGAAGCAAGAACCTTTGGTTCTGATGAACTGATCGCAACCCTTGAAGACCTTGTGCAAAACTATCCAATCGATTCGATTGAAGATGGTCTTGATGAGGATGACTGGGAAGGATGGAAGAAACTCACTACCCGTTTGGGAGATCGAGTCCAACTTGTCGGTGATGATATTTTTGTGACGAATAAAGAGTTTCTACAAAGAGGGATCGATGAAAAAGTTGGGAACGCTATTTTAATCAAACTCAACCAGATTGGGACGTTGACTGAAACACTCGAAACAATCGAACTTGCAAAGAAAAATAGCTACCATACGATCATCTCACATCGGTCTGGAGAAACAGAAGATACCTTTATAGCAGACCTTGCTGTCGCAGCGAACACAGGGCAAATTAAAACAGGCTCTCTTTCTCGTTCAGACCGGATTGCTAAATACAATCGACTGCTTACAATTGAAGAGGAACTTTCTCCCTACGGATTTTACGGTTAGGATGTTAGATCATTCCATACAGCGTCTGCATAAAGTGTGAATTTTGTTTGCAATAATTTCTTTGAACACCTATTCAGGGAGAAAACATAATATAATAAATCACTACTATGCGCCACGTTGTTGCACTTTTTGGCGAAGCTGAAAAGGGTCAAATAGCAGAGCCGATCAAAATTTCTGATCTCGGCCAACTCGCTGATTATTTAGGAAATCCACCTGAAGAAAGTGTTGGAATAACACTTGCTATCCAAGCGCTCCTTTACAAAAGAGATATTCTTTATCTACGAGTTCAAGAGGAAGGATTTAGCACTGAGGATTACCTTACCGGCTTGCGAAATCTGACAAACGCGAGCGCAGTCAAGTCTCTTCACGCCATTTGTATGCCAGGTGTTGGCGATGCAACCATAATTAACGCTGCATCCCCCGTTACAGAGAAACATAGCAGCTTACTCATCACCACTGAGCAAGACCTCTACGACTACCTCACAGCCCTCGCTTCCTAATGTAAACCTGCTTTACATATACCCATAAAAAAAGGCTCGCATCGCGAACCTTTTTTAACTCGTAGTATACTTCTTCAAAATTTTGTGCTTGGTTGTAAAATTGTAGCGCAGGAGCGACGGTGTGTTTACGACACTCCGAGCTCCGAGCACTCTCTACCCTTCCGCTTGGTTGTAAAATTGTAGCACAGGAGCGACGGTGTGTTTATGACACTCCGAGCTCCGAGCACACAATTTTAGCCCGAGCACATGATTTTTATGAGGAGTAGTAGGAGAGGAGTCCTTCTTGATCGGGTTTCATTGACTTATCCCCATTTTGCCAATTCGCTGGACAGACTTCCCCATTTTCTTCGTGGAAGATAAGAGCATCAAGCATTCGCACTGCTTCTTGCACAGAGCGTCCAAGTGGAAGGTCGTTTACTACCTGGTGACGAACTACACCTTGTTTATCGATCAGGAATAGTCCTCTATACGCAACACCGTCATCTTCTTTCAGAACACCGTAGTCTGATGCGATGTTTTTGTTAAGATCTGCAACGATTGGATAGTTAATCCCTTCGATTCCACCTTTTGCTTTTGGTGTATTAAGCCATGCGAAGTGAGAAAACTCACTGTCAACAGAGCATGCGATTACTTGAGCATCACGCGAGATGAATTCATCACCTTTTTCCTGGAATGCATGCAACTCAGTTGGGCATACAAATGTGAAATCAAGTGGATAGAAGAAAAACACAACGTATTTCCCTTTGAATGACTCAAGTGAAAAATTTTCTACAATCTGATCTTTGAATACCGCTTTTGCAGTGAATCCTGGCGCTTTTTTACCAACGAGAACACCTGACATATTGTCTCTCCTATAATTTTGCTAGAGAGCGTATCAAAAAAAGGAAAAAGGATCAAATAATGGATGCCGCTCCAGCAATCCACGATTCATCACCAATTGTAGTGGTCGTTCCATGGCCTGGATATACAGTAATTTCTTTTTTCAGATGAGAGAGACGAGTAAGCGAGCCTGCCATTTCTTCGGGCGAGGAAGTAGGGAATGAGAAGTTACCACAGGTACCCTTGAAAAGAGTATCACCAGAGAAGAGGATGTTTTCTTTTTCAAGAAGGAAAGAGACTGATCCAGGAGAGTGTCCCGGTGTATGCAGTACACGAAAGTCCATTCCAGCAAGCGTGATGTTGTCTCCATCGTTGAAGGTGTGGTCAACCTTCGCCGCTGCAACATCCATAATACTGGGAACTGCGTCTAGTCCTGGATGGTATACGTTTTCTTTATCAAGGAGATGGCAATAGGTTTCACAACCTGTGTAGTGCTGAATTTCGTTAAGACCTGCGATATGATCCCAGTGAGAATGAGTGAGAAGAATTCCCTTCAGTGTACAGTCAAGTGCCTCAAGCGTTGGCTTGACAAGGTCATAGATTCCAAATCCAGCATCGATAAGTACCGCTTCTTTGCCATTCACTAGAAGATAGCAATTAGTACTAATAGGCAATGTTGAAAATATTTCTATATCCATATTTCTCCTAAAATGGCAAAGGCTGCGAGTAATCGCAGCCTTTGTATGCACCGGAGAGGATTCGAACCTCTGACCTCCTGGTCCGTAGCCAGGTACTCTATCCAGCTGAGCTACCAGTGCATAGTATCTCTTCAATAGAATCAGGCGCTATGATGCCGTAAAAAACCTTTTTTCTCAAGGGTTATTCGTGATACGATAGCTATCATGAAACATCTACAACTTGTCTGCACAAATCCTTCAATGCTGGAGCACGCTCTCACTCTATTGGAAAAGGGCGATCTTCAACACATGTACACTCTCGAGGACCCCGATCTTGGAGGAATTCTTATTGGCGGGTTTTGCGAAAATCCGCTGGAGCTTCCTCCTTATCTCACACTCCATTCTGAGGAAGAGGCTGTCGTGGATTGGGATGCTCAATGGAAGGAGTTTTCTCCATATGCCACGGTTGAGGGGGATATTTCTTGTTCTTTGAAAGCATTCGGAGGTCCTGAGATTACACTTCGACTTTTTCCCGGAGCTGGTTTCGGAGATATTTCTCATCCAACCACGCAGCTCATGCTCACATTGATGTGCACACAGCCGCTTTCTTTTGTCGTCGATATTGGATGTGGTGGTGGAGTTCTTTCCTGTGCAGCAGGATTACTAGGCGCAGAGAAGGTGTATGGCTATGATATTGATCCACAAGCAGTGCATCATGCCGAAAAAAATACCCTCCTCAATGATGTACAACGATCGGTTAAAGTTGGAGAGCACCCTCTTCCAGAGGTTAGCAAGGCAACCATCTTGCTTAATATGACGCTCGCAGAACAAAAAACCGCACTTGCAGCAGTCAATGCACACGACTGTACATGGATTGTTTCAGGAATCCATACCGAAAATCTCGATGCTTTTTCAACCTTTATAGAGGAGAAGGGACTTGAGATTTCTCATCATGAGTCCCTGAACGACTGGCACGCTTTTATTCTTTCATAAAAAAAACCCCGGCTTTTGACCGAGGCTTTATTCTTTACATCATACCAGGCATGCCGGGCATTCCGCCCATGCCGCCCATACCAGGCATTCCACCCATGCCATCCATCGGAGGCATACCTTCCTGCTTTGGTTCAGGCTTATCAGTAATCATACATGCGATTGTAATCAGGAGTCCTGATATCGATGCCGAGTGCTTTAACGCAGATTTGGTAACAAGAACAGGATCGATAACACCTGCTTTAATCAGGTCTTCAAATTCACCTGTAAGACCATTGTATCCAAACCCTGCTTCTTTTTCGTAGACTTTCTCAGCGATGAGGTTTCCTTGTTCACCACAGTTGTTTGCAATCGCTGTAAGCGGTGCAAATGCAGCTTTACGAACAATCTCAAGGCCAACGCGCTCTTCTTCGTTTTCTAAAGAAACGTCTTGAAGTGCTTTTACCGCTCGTAGTAGCGCAACACCGCCACCAGGAACGATACCATCCATGACAGCAGCTCTTGTTGCATGAAGCGCATCTTCTACTCGGGCTTTTTTCTCTTTCATTTCTGTTTCAGTAGCAGCACCAACATGAATTACAGCAACACCGCCAGCAAGTTTTGCCAAGCGTTCTTCAAGGTTACCTCTGTCGTAATCCGATGTTGTGTTTGCTATTTCAGCTTTTACTTGCATGATTCGATCTTGAACAAGCGCACTGTTACCAGAACCATCAACAATTGTTGTTTTTTCTTTTTCAACTTTGATGTTTTTTGCCACACCAAGAACTTCTGTTCCAACCTGGTCAAGGTGCAGTCCTACTTCTTCAGAAACAACAGTTGCACCGGTAAGCACAGCAATGTCTTGAAGCATTGCTTTTCTTCTGTCACCAAATGCAGGCGCTTTTACAGCACATACAGGAAGACCAGCTTTCAGCTTGTTTACAACAAGCGTCGCAAGGGCTTCACCATCGATGTCTTCCGCAATGATAAGTAGTGGCTTTTGGCCTTGTTCTGTAATTTTTTCAAGCACAGGAACAATGTCTTTAGCAGAGGAAAGTTTTTTATCAGTAATAAGAATCTGCGCATTGCTCAGCTCTGAAGTCATCTTCTCCGGGTTGGTGATGAAGTACGGAGAAAGGTATCCTTTGTCGAATTGCATTCCCTCAACTACGTCAAGCTCGGTCTCGATTCCTTTTGCTTCTGCAATAGTTACCGTACCATCTTTTCCAACTTTCTCCATTGCTTGCGCGATGATTTCACCAATTTCAGCATCGTTGTTTGCTGAGATAGTTGCGATTTGCTTAATCTCTTCATGGTTTTTTACAGGTGTAGCAATAGTACCAAGCGCCTCAATCATTCGTTGTACCGCTTTTTCGATACCACGCTTTACGCTCATTGGGTTAGCTCCAGCAATCACATTTTTTACACCTTCACTGAAGATCGCTTCAGCAAGAACAATCGCAGTTGTTGTTCCATCTCCAGCCACATCAGCAGTTTTGGAAGATGATTCTTTAACAAGCTGCGCACCAATGTTTTCGAATTTGTCTTTTAGGACGATTTCTTTCGCAACAGTGACGCCATCTTTCGTTGATAGTGGCCGCCCCATTCCGCGGTTAATCACCACATTACGCCCTTTTGGACCAAGCGTTACCTTAACGGCTTTCGCAAGAAGAGCAACCCCTTCTCGAATTGATTTTAGTGCTTTTTCGTTGAATGAAATAAGTTTTGCCATCGTCAGAACTCCTTATTCGATTATGCCGAGAATATCATCTTCAGAAAGAATAAGAAATTCTTCATCAGATGAACCAGCTTCTACTTGTGTTCCAGAGTATGATGAATAGAGAACAGTTTGACCAACTTTTACACTCATTGGAAGTGTGTTTCCATTTTTATCGAGAGCACCTGGTCCTACAGAGATCACTTCACCCTGTCTTGGTTTTTCTTGGGCTGAATCCGGAAGGATGATTCCACCTTTTGTTTTGACAGCTTCAGATCGCTTGATAAGAACTCGTTTTCCAAGTGGTTGCACTTTGGTTTGTGTTGCAGTCATATGACCTCCATAAATCGTTTTTTCTAAGAGGAAATACTAGTGCTAGACCCGGTTTTTGTCAACTTTTTTAGCACATGCGAAAATCAAGTGCTAAACACTTCTTTTTTTATAAAATTTCTCCATCAGAAATAGGATTCGATCCCAATAGACAGTTTCGCAGGTGCTGCAGCAGGACTCTTTTTTTGCATCTGCTTTTCAGCCAAATCTCTAAGATAACACTTGTAACAGGAATCTTTAGATTCCCCTGTAAGACGCTCCACTTCCCTTGGAAGGGCAAATGATGGTTCATCTGGAAAGTACCTTAGCTTAGTAGAGACTCTATCAAACTTCCCCTCCGCTACATAGCGAGGAGCTTTTCCTTCAGAAACAGCCGAAGCGGCAAGACATTCTAAGGCAAGCCGGTCCATTACTTGAGCCTGAGTAAGGAGGCGATCCGTTAGTAATCCATCCCACCCAGTAATGCATGGCGAATCTTCCTCTATAGCACAATTCACCTTGGGAGACGGAGGCGTACTATCTTCTGCCCCTCCTCCTTGAGCTTCTCCTTTATCTCTTTTTGCATCATCGCTGAACCAATCGGTAGCAATAGATGGAGCAGCTACAATTTTTTTCCCCACATGAGTATCATCTTTTTTATCAAAATGGTCGTGAGCAATACAGCTTACTTGATCAAATCTTCTTAGGGGGACATCTTTTGAAGGGCTTCTGGAGCGTGCAGCACGAACCCCTGGAGGAAGTGCCTTTCGAGCTTCTCGCGAAATCTTTGGTACCGATGAGCTCACTTGCGGCCCACCACCTTCACCAAGAACAAGATCATCATCATCAGTGTAAGACCAATCACCCAACTGAGATGAGTGAATCGGTGCATCCATTTTGAAGTCGGTTTGAAATGAGCCGAGGCCATAAAGATAGACTGCCATGTCTTCCTCACGCTAAAAGGAAAACACCGTAGCATTCTTTTTTAAAATCAAACAACTGCTTTTATTAAAAAAAAGACTCAACCATGGATGGAAGTCTCCTTAGCATCAACTCTTCATCCAACAATGCATCGGTTCCTTTTCGGGCAGGTTGTTTTTTTTGACCTGCAATATATTCTCTCAGCACCTTTTGTTGACGAGCGATTCTTTTCTTTGATTCTATGGGACTGGATTGTTCTTCTGCATGTGGGAGTGTATATTCTGCGTTCTTCCCAAAATATCGTTCCTCGACTTCATCTCGGGAAAACCTTCCTGACACTGAACAACCTGCGGCGATACATTTGAGTACTAGGTTATCTAGCGCTTTTGCTCTATTTTCAATCAAGTCAGGCGCTAACCCTTGCCATCCTCGAATGCATACTATGTCTCTATTTGGTTTTGGATCTTCTTCCTCTTCTTCTAGAGATGGATTTCCTCCTCCAGCTGCGGCTGCACCATCGTGTAGTAAAAAATCTTCTTCATATGCTGAATAGGCTGTTGGACCGCTCTCCTGACTATCGGGATCAACTGCAAGCCATTCACCAGCTTCCGCTGCTTGTCGCACTTCACCAGAATTTGGAGCACCGGTCCCCCCAAGATCCACTTCTTGGAGTCCATCATCAAATTCATCGTCCGCAATGAGAGCGGGAAGGTATGGGCCTAAGAAACTATCAATTGACATGTCTACCTCTTTAGATACGTAGTATTGTACCATTTTTTAAACATAGCAACAATCATAGAAGACAAAAAAAAGCAGGCCTCTATTCTGAGAGGCCTGCTTTCCCAAATTAAATTTTGTTATCGTAAGAGAGGTTATCAAAGGTAGGATCTTGTTGCTCCCATATCCCCACGAGCTACTTGTAAAAGATGGTATTTCCTATATGCAGCTTCCATACCCCTTGAATCAATTTCTCCACGCATTCGCATCAATACTGGATTGAAGCGAGAGAGCCCCTCTGTCTTTGCAATATGCACGTCTCTAGGGTCTAGATCTGCTGTTTCATCAAAGATCACTTCTTGTGTCCCGTCACCATATTTGAGCTCAAAAACCCCGGTTGAGAGCGGCGTGAGTCTCGCTGGCTCTAAAGGCTTTACCTCTTTCCCAAATAGTGCATTCCAAATGGTTTTCAGTAGGTTTGAGATCTTCTTGATTAGTGAGCTCGGCTCTGTACTCTTTACTTCTATTGTATGAGCCACAGTACCTGTATTTCTTATTCCTTCCATCACTTCCTCCTCGGTATGGCTATAATTATACCTTGTAACGGTTCATTAGATCAAATTTTTATTATATATTTTAACCTGCTAACTATAAGAATGTTAACTATATTTTTACGTTTTTATTTGTATAACTCACTCTATTTACTGTAGATAGATTTTTTTAAAAAAAGCCCTTTATTTACAGTGAGTTACAAAAAAAAAGCGGGTATATCAAAGAGATACCCGCTTTTACTAATGAGGACGTTTCGATGTATTTAGTAGAGTCTACCTGTCACAGCACCGCGGATAGCCGCAGTACCAATGCTTAGCTCCCAACGCAGATCTTCCGTAATTTCATCACAGCGGGCATCTAGTTCCTCTTCGCTTCCTCCCTCTGAAAGTGCTATCTGCATTTCAGCTGAAGGCAAGGTAAAGTCTGTAAACGTTCCATAGGGCCTGGAATGACTCCCCAAAGCATGCTCGTGCGCTGCGAGAATGCCCATATGAAGCCGATCCATTGCTTGTGCTGACTTAAGCTCTTTTTCTTTATCTGTAAGATCCATCCAATCTCTCTCACTTGGATCCGGCTGAGGTTCACGGCTCGGCCCACATCCAAACAAGGACAGCACAAAGTTAACTATCGCTTTTAGGGTACGAACCCATTCTGAGTCTGGCTGACGGATCCTTCTTGGCTCTAGCCCGACAATCCCCGCTGCTGTACTACTTTCAACTGCTGTAACCATTTTCTCCTCCTTGGTTAATTAACAATTATATATTTAATTATTTAATTACGGCAAATTAAATATTAAATTTTATAACTAATTGATAATTAGAAAGGTGAAAACAAATAATGTCAGCAACAAGTTCGCATCACGTTGATATAACTGAGGATACACTCCAAAAAAAAGGCAACGTACTGTCTTAGAGGAAGTTAAGGAAATTACTCAGCAACAGGCTGCAGTTTTTTCGATCGTCTGCCAACCATTGCATATGGAATTATCGCTGAAGCAAAGGTTCCAATGAGCAGGAAAAGAATGTATGACACCCTGTTTCCAACATCGAGCTGTGCCGGTGGCATGAAGCCGATGACAAAGCAGAATGCTGTATTTGCAAGACCGAGCACTGCAACTACCCACATTCCAAGTTTACCACCAGGAATCTCGTAGTGTCGCTCAACATTTGGCTGCGTATATTTCAATACTATTCCAGAAAGGAAGAGCAAGAAGTAGACTATAAGATACATCTGAACAGAAAGAACTGTGAACATCCAAAATGAGCTGTTTACTGAAGGCATCACAAGATAGAGCGCAGTAACAATCGTTACAATAACACCCTGAACTAGCATAATCGCTGTAGGCATCCCTCGATTTGCTTTCGTAAATGTGTTTTTGATACCCATTTCTTCGCAGGCAGCGAGTAGTCCCTTACTTGGTCCCGCTAACCAGGTGCTAATTCCACCAGTTGCACCAAAAGCAACGAGCAAGGCAACAATTGGCATCACCCATCCGAGTTTATAGTGCACAAGATAGATGCTCAATGATTCTAAACTTGCCGTAAGCAGTCCCATTTTTTCATGAGGTATAACGATAGCTACGGCTAGCGTTCCGAGGAGTGAAAGGAAAACGATAACAAGTGCCGATGAAAAGATCGCTCGCGGGTAGTTTTTTTTCGGATTTTCTACGTCTAGTGCATGGACAGCTGTCATTTCCATTCCCGCAAATCCAAGAAGCACTCCACTAATAAACACAAGCTCATCGATGTTTTCAAGTTTTGGCACGCACGCACTCCAGGTAAATGGAATTTGTAGCTCGTTACCGGAGAAAAACCAAAGTATTCCAAAACCAACAATCAAAGAACCAGGAAGAAGCGTTCCCAGAATAACTCCCCACTTACTGATCCATGATGAGAAGTGCATCCCTTTTAAGGAGAGGAGAAGGATCGCCCAAAAAACACCAACAACAGTGAAGAATTGGTAGTATGGGTTTTCAGCAAGCGGCGGATGGATACTGTATGCGATGGTTGCCGAGATGAATGAGAGTAGTGCTGGATAAAAGACAATGTTGGATGCCCAAAGAAGGAACACAGAGACAAATCCAGCTCTTTTTCCAAATGCTTCAGATACCCACGCAAAGATCCCACCTCGCTTCGGCCATCCAGTCGCCAATTCCGCTGAAATAAGCGCAATTGGAACGAAGTAGAGTATAGTAGCCAGAAGCAAATACGTAATGGACGCAAGGCCATATTCAGCGGTAAACGGCCAGTTACGAATACTTAAGATAGTAGAGATATTGATCATTGCGAGCGCAAAAACGCCCATTTTTCCTTTATTCATGGGGAGAAGTCTAAAGAAGTACTCGTTATTTTCCCAGGAAAAATGTGCATTATTAAATCGCTTTAATTTATCACATAGTAACCCTGAAATTACAACCTATTGAAATTCAGTTAATAACGACAATTGTCTCTGGATATAAGTCTTTTTCATAAATTTTAACCATCTAATCATAGGTAGTTTAAGAAATTTTTAAAATTATATTTATTATAAAAACAAAAATATATTATAATTGTAGCAGTTTGTAAGTACAAGGAGTAGAGAATGACACAAGTTACACGCCAGATACAAGGCAACCACCCAGCTCTTCCAAGAGAGCACGCCCTCGAAGCGAGACCTGCAAGAGTTTCACCTGTTTGGGCCGCAGTCAGCCATATTTTCGAGAGCATTGGTGCCTATTTTCAGAATATCGCAGCACAACCTAACTATATTATGCGAATCAGCGCAGCTTTCGGAGAAAATACAGCACGCTTTGTAGCAGCAGTAATTCTTATCGGATCTGCAGTTATTTATGGAGTAGACTCAGACGACGATTAATACAGCAGGTATTTTTGCCTCTTAAGGGCAAATTTCTCCCGCTCTATTTTTTGGTAGCCGATGAGTTTCCAGACAACGTATTTTTCGTTGGTAAGGATCGAAAAGACTTCATCGGTACCCATAGCTTTACAAAACCCCGTCTTTTGAAGGGGTTTTATGCTTTTCAGCGCCGGCTCCACTTGAGACGGATAGAGACTTTTTAAGATTCCAAGAATAGCGAATTGAACACTACATGGCTTGTAGGTTCTCGGATTCGTTATCCGAATAAGCACCCCATGCAAATTTTTCGCACGAAAGCTCCCATAAAAGGGGCGATAGTGGAACGGAGTAAAGACGACTCCGGG
>Ga0209692_10001771_pt1 | contig 27197 bp, 23 predicted proteins | sample tdDd472_FD_187129 | JGI IMG/M metagenome (GOLD analysis project Ga0209692, IMG submission 187129) | Marine sediment microbial communities from the Atlantic coast under amendment with organic carbon and nitrate - tdDd47.2 (SPAdes)... | ecosystem: Environmental > Aquatic > Marine > Coastal >... | reverse complement strand
AATGATCGGCGATCCGTTCGATCTCCGCCTTGGCGATCCGCGCATTCACGATGACGGACCAGGCGCCGATCCGGCTGACCGCGAAGATCAGCACGCAAAGCGCCGCGCAATTCTCGTTCAGGATCAACACGCGGTCGCCTTCGCGGACGCCATGCGCGCGAAGGGCCGCTTCCGCTGCATCGACCGCGGCCTTCAACTCCCCGCCCGTCAGGACATGGTCGAGCGCACGGAGGATCACCTCACCGCCGGCAAGGTCGGGCAGCCGGTCCACCAGTTCATGAATTCTGCGGAACGAACGCCACGCATCCAGATCAGTCATACCCCACCCTGAACCCTATCCGCCTTGTGCCAGCCCAGGCTTGAACCGCCCGTTGACCGCATCTTGTTTGGGTTCCCAAGCAGGGGCAAGCCGCAATGGGGGAAAATCATCCGCGCCCGTCAGTCTCGTTTGACCGGCGCTTCGCCCGCTTCTTGGGCCTTGGCCAGGGCGACCGCATCCTGCTTGCCGTACGTGGCGAACCGGTCGAGCACCCGGGCCATTTCCGCGTCGTCCAGGATGACCGGGTCGCCCGCCTCGCAGGCCAGGAAATACTGCTGGCACAGGGCTTCGACCTCCCCCGCCAGCCACAGGGCCTTGTCCAGGGACGGGCCGAAACAAATCGTGCCGTGATTGGCCAGCAGACAGGCTTTCCGGCCTTCAAGCGCGCGCAGCATGTTTTCCGAAAGTTCCCGCGTGCCGAAGGTCGCATAGTCCGCGCAGCGCAGGGTCGCCCCGCCGGCAACCGCGATCATGTAGTGGAAAGGCGGAATATCCTTGCGCAGACAGGAGAGCGCGGCGGCATGGGTTGAGTGGGTGTGGACCACGGCCTCCGCTTCGGGCCGGCCGCGATAGATATCCAGATGCATGCGCCATTCCGAGGACGGCATCCAGTCGCCGTAATAGCCGCCGTCCAGGTCCACTTCGACGACCTGCTCGGGCGTCATCGCCTCGTAGGAAACGCCCGATGCGGTGATCAGGAACCCCTTGCCCCCGCGCACGCTGACATTGCCCGACGTCCCCTGATTGATCCCGCTGGCATTCATCGCCAGGCAGGTTTCGATAACCGATTTCCGGAGTTTCAGATTGCTCAGCCGAGCCATAGAGGTGCCTTCCGGGGTTCAGAGAAAAGGTTCCGGCGCTCCATTCCCGGACTAGCCGACCGCCGAACGCTGCTTCGCGTTTTGCTCAACATAGCCTCGGATAGCGGCGAGTTCACGAAGGAACGTCACCCGCAACGCCTCCGCCGAAACGGCAAGGCCGGCCATTCCGCCGGACAGGGCTGCCGTCTCGATCTGCGCCGCCAGATCCGCGCTGCCGGTCAGGCTCAATGCACCGCAGGAGGACTTCAACGAATGCGCCGCCTCTGCTGCCGCGCACGCGTCACCCGTTTCGACGGCGTCGTCGATACGGCCCAGCAAGCTTGGACCAAGGCTCTCCATTTCGCCCAGAACGGCGCGAACGCCTTCCACGCCCGCAATTTCCAGCAGGTCCGCGAATTCCGCGTTGACCTCGACCTCCAATACCCGCGCTCCTCGATATTGTCCGCGATACGGTTCGTTGCAGGCGTTATTTTACGGGAAACAGGGAAGGGATGACCAGAGCCGGCAGACACGGGACGGAAGGACCGCCAACAGTCCGCGGCAAACGCCGGTCAGGAGACGCTGAAGCTTTCGCCGCAGCCGCAGCGGGCGGTTTCGTTCGGATTCGCGAAGGTGAAGCCGGAGGAGAACTTGCTCTCCGCATAGTCCATTTGCGCGCCGATCAGGAACATGACGGCGGCGGGGTCGATAAAGACCTTCACGCCCTTGTCCTCCACGACCTCTTCGAACTGCTTCTTTTCCTTGGCGTATTCGACCACGTAGGAGAGGCCCGAACAGCCCTTGTTCGAAACGGCAACGCGGAGGCCCAGGACATCCTCGCCCCCTTTTTCCACCAACGCCTGAACACGCTGCGCGGCAGCGTCGGTCAAGGTCAGGATCGGGGTACCATCACCGAACATTTTTCAACTCTCCATCAGGTTCTGGACGATAAATTGGTCTCGTCCGTTCGTTCGACAACCTTTGCCCACAAGAAAACGCCTGGAAGACCCCCTCAAAAGAAATCCAGGGCCATCTTGGCATCGTCCGACATCTGGTCCGGCGTCCAGGGCGGCGTCCAGGTCAAGGTGACCACGACTTCGCCAACGCCCTCGACAGCGGCGAGTGCCTGGGCGACCTGACCCGGCATTTCACCGGCGACCGGGCAGGCCGGCGCGGTCAAGGTCATGGTAACGTCCACGTCGCCGTTGTCCTGCATCGTGCATTCGTAGATCAGGCCTAGGTCGTAGATGTTGACCGGAATTTCCGGGTCGTGGACGGTCCGCAGGGCCGCCTCCAACTCTTCCGGTTTGGCTTTCGCGACACCTTCCGGCAACGGCAGGCCGGCACGGGCCTGCATGCCTTCTTCCGCAGCGGCCTGCGTTCCTTCGCCGAACATGTCGTATCCAGGATATGGGCTGAACATTGCTTCTTATTCCGTCCGATCTTGGTTTGGCCGTTTACTAGCCGAAAATCCGTTTCACTTTCTCGAGCGCATTGGCCAGGGTATCGACCTCGCCGCGCGTGTTGTACATGCCGAAACTGGCCCGCGTCGTCCCGGTGACGCCGAACCGATGCATCAGCGGTTCCGCGCAATGATGACCGGCCCGCACGCAGACACCCTCGCGGTCGACGATCGTCGCGATGTCGTGCGGATGCGCATCCCCCATGGTGAAGGAAATCACCGCGGTCTTGTGCGCCGCCGTTCCGATGATCTTCAATCCGTCGATCGCGGACAGGCGCTGGGTCGCGTATTGCAGCAGGTCCGCCTCATGCGCCGCGATCCCGTCCAGTCCAACGCCGGTGACATAGTCGACCGCCGCGCCAAGGCCGATCGCCTGAACGATCGGCGGCGTACCCGCCTCGAACTTCGCCGGCAGTTCGGCCCAGGTCGACCCTTCATAGGCGACGGTGGAAATCATATCGCCACCGCCCATGAAAGGCGGCATCGCGTCCAGCACGTCTTCCTTGCCGTAGAGAACGCCGATCCCCGAGGGACCGTAGAGCTTGTGCCCGGTAAAGACATAGAAGTCGCAATCCAGGGCCTGGACATCGACCGGCATGTGCATCACCGCCTGGCTGCCGTCCAACAGCACCTTCGCGCCGGCCTGATGGGCCGCCTCGATGATCTGCTTCACCGGCGTGACGCTGCCCAGCACGTTCGAGACATGCGTGATCGCAACCAGTTTCGTGCGGTCGGTCAGCAAATCGCGGAACGCGTCCATGCGCAATTCACCGTCATCGGTGATCGGCGCGACCTTCAGCACGATGCCCTTCATGTCCCGCAGCAACTGCCACGGCACGATGTTGGAATGATGTTCCATGTCGGAGATGATGACCTCATCCCCTTCCTTCAGGCATCCGCGGCCGAAGCTGTAGGCGACCAGATTGATGGCCGCCGTCGTATTGCCGGTGAAGATGACGTTCCGTTCGGAAGGGGCGTTCAGGAAGGCGCGAATCTTCTCGCGCGCGGCCTCGTACGCGGCCGTCACGTTTTCGCTGAAGGCATAGGCCCCGCGATGGACGTTGGCGTATTCGTTCTCGTAATGCCACCGGACCAGATCGATGACCTGGCGAGGCTTCTGGGCGGAGGCGCCGCTGTCCAGGAAACACAATGGCTTGCCATGCACTTCCGTCGACAGGATCGGGAAATCGGCGCGGACGGCGTCGACATCGAAACCGGGCGTCACGGCCCCTGCTGCGGCGCTCATGCCAATCCTCCTTCGAACAACGGTTGCAGGCGCGCGGCCAAATGATCGTGCAGGGCATCCCGGACGGACACTTTCCGGATTTCGTCCAGCGCTTCCATCAGGAAAGCCTGGACCAGCATCGCGCGCGCCGTCGCCGCGTCGATCCCGCGGGCCCGCAGATAGAAAAGCTGATCGTCATCCAACGCGCCGATCGTCGCGCCATGACTGCACCGGACGTCGTCGGCATAGATCTCCAATTCAGGCTTGGAATCCGCTTCCGCCTTGTCGGACAGCAGCAGCGACTTGTTCAACTGATGACCGTCGGTGTTCTGAGCATCCGGCCTGACCAGAATCTTGCCCTGGAACACGCCCCGCGACGCATCGGCCAGAACGCCCTTGAAGACCTCGCGGCTGGTGCTGTTCGGCTTGGCATGGTCAATGAATGTCGTGTTGTCCACATGGGACGAAAGGTGCCCAAGATAGGCCCCGTTCAGCCGGCCTTCGACGCGCTCCCCGTCCAGGGTCAGGCGCACATCGTTGCGCATGGTCCCGCGGCCGAGGCTGAGCGTGAACCCGTCGTAAACCGCCTTGTCCGCACACCGGATTGCCGTCGTCGAAAGGTCGAAGGACTCGGCAGGCTGGTCCTGAAGCTTGTAGTGGCCCAACCGCGAGGACGGGGCCAATACGGCTTCCACCACGGTGTTGGAAAAGGTCGGGGCGCCATCCAGCCCGATATGGGATTCGACGACCACCGCTTCCGCGTTCTCGCCCAGTTGAATGAGGATGCGCGGATGGAAGGAGGTTGGCGACGACGGGGCATATCCGACCGAAATGACATGCAGCGGCTTGTCGAGCGCCTTTCCGTCATCGACCCGCAGCAGCACGCCGTCATCGAGATGCGCCGTGTTCAAGGCCGCCATTGGCGCGTTGCCCAACGGAATCAGCGAGGCCAGCGTATCGGAAACCGCCGTGTCGGACATGGCTTCCGGCAGCGGCAGGACACGAACGCCTTTCGGCAAACCGGCAAGATCGGAGAGCACGGGGTCGAAACGCCCGTTCAGAAGAACGACCGTATAGGCGTCCAAGTCCGGAAGGGCGGCCTGCACCGTCGCGAAGTCGGCGCCGTCGGCCGTCGGGCCGGACCATTCGATCTTCCGCAGCGCATTCAGGCTGGTGTATTTCCACGGTTCCGATTTCTGCGTCGGAAGGCCGGCGGCGAGGACCGCACGCTTGCCGTCGGAGCGAAGTTTCGCCAGGGGGCCGCGATCGGCGCCCTCGCCCGCCCCGGTGCCCGGCGCCGCGTCGAGCAGCCGCTCGAGCGCCGGTTCTGGCGCATGTTCTTTCACTGGTTCCGTCATGACTTAGGCCGCCGCTTCCAGGATGTGCGCGTAGCCGCGCTCTTCCAGTTCCAGCGCAAGCGACTTGTCGCCCGACTTGATGATCCGGCCATTGGCCAGGACATGCACCTTGTCCGGCACGACATAGTCGAGCAGGCGCTGATAGTGGGTGATGACCAGCATCGCGCGTTCCGGCCCGCGCAGGGCGTTCACGCCATCCGCCACGACCTTCAACGCGTCGATGTCGAGGCCGCTATCGGTTTCGTCCAGGATCGCCAGTTTGGGTTCCAGAACCGCCATCTGCAGGGTTTCGTTCCGCTTTTTCTCACCGCCCGAGAAGCCGACATTGACGGCGCGCTTCAGCATGTCGTCTGGCATGTTGAGGTCCTTGGCCTTGCCGCGAACGAACTTCACGAATTCCATCGCATCGTATTCCGGCACGCCCTGATACTTCCGCTTCGCGTTCACCGCATGGCGCAGGAAGGTCGTGCCCGCCACGCCCGGTATTTCCACGGGATACTGGAAGGCCAGGAATACGCCTTCGCAGGCGCGCTCTTCCGGCGCCAGTTCCAGCAGGTTCTTACCGTCATAGATCACTTCCCCGCCCGTGACCTCATAACCGTCACGGCCGGCCAGCACATAGGACAGCGTGCTCTTGCCCGACCCGTTCGGGCCCATGATCGCATGAACCTCGCCCGCTTCGACGGTCAGGTTGATCCCCTTCAGGATCGGCTTTCCATCCACTTCCGCATGCAGGTCACGTATTTCCAACAAGGCCATCGTCGCTTACTCCTTCGTGCGTCGCATATCCCCCCGTCCCGGGGCGGCCCGAACCATCGTCCGGGCCTGTTATCCGACGCTGCCTTCCAAACTGATACCGATGAGTTTCTGTGCCTCCACGGCGAACTCCATGGGCAGGGTCTGCATCACTTCCTTGCAGAACCCGTTCACGATAAGTCCGACGGCGTCTTCCGCGCTCATTCCACGGGACAGGCAATAGAACAGTTGATCGTCGCTGATCTTCGAAGTCGTCGCCTCGTGCTCCACTTTCGCACTGGGGTTGCGGCTTTCGATATAGGGCACCGTATGCGCGCCGCAGGAATCCCCGATCAACAGGCTGTCGCACTGGGTGAAGTTCCGCGCGCCCTCCGCCTTCGGCATGATCCGGACAAGTCCGCGATAGGTCTGGTCCGCCTTGCCCGCGGAGATCCCCTTGGAGATGATCTTGGATGTCGTGTTCTTCCCGATATGGATCATCTTCGTACCCGTATCGGCCTGCTGCGCATTGTTGGTAATGGCGACCGAATAGAACTCGCCCACCGAATTGTCGCCTTGCAAAATGCAGCTCGGATATTTCCAGGTTACGGCCGACCCGGTCTCGACCTGGGTCCAGGATATCTTCGAGCTATGTCCGCGGCAGGCGCCGCGCTTGGTAACGAAATTGTAGATCCCGCCCTTGCCGTTTTCATCGCCCGGATACCAGTTCTGCACCGTCGAGTATTTGATTTCCGCGTTGTCCAGCGCAATCAGTTCGACCACCGCCGCATGCAGCTGGTTCTCGTCCCGCTGCGGGGCGGTGCAGCCCTCCAGATAGCTGACATAGGAATTGTCGTCGGCGATGATCAGGGTGCGTTCGAACTGCCCGGTATTCTCGGCGTTGATCCGGAAATAGGTCGACAGTTCCATCGGGCAGCGCACGCCCTTCGGGATATAGACGAAGCTGCCGTCGGTGAAGACCGCGCTGTTCAGGCAGGCATGCTTGTTGTCCGAATAGGGCACGACCGACCCCAGATACTTGCGAACCAGATCGGGATGCGTCTTCACCGCTTCGGAGATCGAACAGAAAATGACGCCGGACTTCTCCAGTTCCTTCCTGAAGGTCGTGGCGACCGAGACGCTGTCGAACACCGCGTCCACGGCGACCCGGGGCGCGCCTTCGACACCGGCGAGAACTTCCTGCTCCCGCAAGGGTATGCCGAGCTTCTCGTACATTTCGAGCAGCTTGGGGTCGACTTCGTCCAAGCTCTTCGGCTTGTCGGAAGATTTCGGCGCCGCGTAATAATAGGCTTCCTGATAGTCGATTTCCGGGAAGGCGACCTTCTGCCATTTCGGCTCCGGCATTTCCTGCCAGACCTTGAACGCCTTCAATCGCCATTCGAGAAGCCATGCCGGCTCCCCCTTCTTGGCGGAGATCATGCGGACGATATCTTCGTTCACGCCCTTGGGCGCGATATCCATCTCGATATCGGTCGAGAAACCGTATTTGTATTTCTCGGTCCCGAGGTCCCGGACCTTTTGAGCGGTTTCCTTCGTCGCTACCATGGGAACTACTCCAAATCACCAATCACGGGGGCGGGTTTCGCCGCGCCGACCGGCGGCATGTCGATAAAGTTGGGCACGCTGTTCACGGACAGGATCTCTTCCAGGCTGACGGATTCGAACGCCGTCTGAACCGCCGTATTCAACCGGTCCCAACGCCCGCGCATGGGACAGCCGGTTTCGACCGAACAGTCGCCCGACGCCTCGTCCACGCAGGCCGTCAAGGCGACGGGCCCATCGATGGCGGAGATGATCTCCGCGACGGAGACTTCCGACGCCGAACGGTCCAGTACATACCCGCCCTGGGTGCCGCGCCGGGATTCGATGACATCGTTCCGCGCCAGCAGTTTCAGCACCTTCGCGACGGTCGGCTGGGGCAGCGCCGTCGCATCGGCGAGATCGATCGCGGTCATGACATCGCCGGAGCGCCCAGCCATCTGGCTGAGCACCACAACCGCGTAATCCGTGAGCCGGCTCAATCTGAGCATCCTGCGTTCCAGTGTGCCTGTTTTTAAATAGGACCAATTTGGTCCTGTCCTTAAGGACAATATTAGTCCTATTTCCCCTTATGACAAGCTCCGAGACTGAAAAATGAGGCTGCGGAAACGATTTTGCGCCGGATTTGGAACCGTTCGAAACCGATGGCCGACCCGGCCTCCGCCTGCGGCAAGCATGGCGGGAAGTGGGGCAGGGAAAATGAAAACCGGGCCTGAAGCGATGCCTCGGCCCGGTTTCCGGCAACAGGTGGATAGTCTCCGCCCCCACCGGGGGCGGCAAGCCTCGTTTAGATCACGCCATACGCCAGCATGGCATCGGCGACCTTCACGAAACCGGCAATGTTCGCGCCGGCGACATAGTCGGTATCGCCGTCCTTGCCCTTGCCTTCACCGTATTTGTGACAGCTGTCGTGAATGCCCTGCATGATGCTCTTCAGAAGCTCCTGCAGTTCCTTCTCCTTCCAGGAAATGCGCGCAGAGTTCTGGCTCATTTCCAGGCCGGAAACGGCAACGCCGCCGGCATTCGCCGCTTTCGCCGGTCCGAACAGGACGCCGGCGGCTTGGAAGGCGTGCATCGCGTTCAGTTCCGTCGGCATGTTGGCGCCTTCGGCGATGCCGCGGACGCCGTTCTTGATCAGTTCGTTCGCATCCGCCAATTCGATTTCGTTCTGCGTGGCACAGGGCAGCGCGAAGTCGCAGGAGACGCTCCACGGACGCTTGCCGTCATGATAGGTCGCGTTGGTGAAGTGGTCGGCATATTCGGAGATACGGCCACGACGGACGTTCTTCAAATTCTTGATCCAGTTGACCTTTTCCTCGTTGATCCCGTCCGGGTCGTGAATGAAGCCGGCGGAATCCGAAAGGGTCAGGACCTTGCCGCCCAGTTGGTTGATCTTTTCGGCGGCATGGGTCGCCACGTTCCCGGAACCGGAAACGACGACATTCGCGCCGGACAGATCGACGCCTTTCACATCCAGCATGTTCTGCAGGAAATAGACCGCGCCGTAGCCCGTGGCCTCGGTCCGGATCAGCGATCCGCCGAATTCCAGGCCCTTGCCCGTCAGCACGCCTTCGAACCGGTTCGTGAGCTGCTTGTAGGCACCGAACATGTAACCGATTTCGCGCGCACCGACACCGATATCGCCGGCCGGAACGTCAGTTTCCGGGCCGATATGGCGGAAAAGTTCGTGCATGAAGGACTGGCAGAACCGCATCACTTCGCGGTCGGACTTGCCCTTCGGGTTGAAGTTCGCGCCGCCCTTGCCGCCGCCCATGGGCAGGCCGGTCAGCGAGTTCTTGAACTGTTGTTCGAAGCCGAGGAACTTCAGAACGCTCTGGGTCACCGTCGGATGGAAGCGGCAGCCCCCTTTATACGGGCCGATCGCGTTGTTGAACTGCACCCGGAAACCGCGGTTCACACGGATATTGCCTTCATCGTCTTCCCAGCAGACACGGAAGGAAATCGTACGATCCGGCTCGGTCATACGTTCCAGGATCTGCATATCTTCGTAGATCGGGTTTGCGATGATATAGGGCATCAAAGATGCCGCCACTTCATACACGGCCTGATGGAATTCCGGCTCGCCCGGATTCCGTTTTTTCAGGCCTTCCATGAAATCGTTAAGTCTCTGCTCTACTTCTGGCATGGAAATCTCCTTCCCCAACAACTCGCCCGTCTCGGGCGATTGTTTTTTGTAACGACGACGACGCCCGGATCCTCAGGATCCGGGTTCTTTTTATTGTTTCGTGACGTGACCGGAGGGAAGAAGCGCGCGGGCTTCGCCGCCGGAAACCGTTCGACAGCGCGAAGCCTAGCAGCCTTTTCGCATATGATACAACGACGCCTTTGTCCCCGGCGTCATTTTCCAGAATTCGGGTGATCGGTCTAAGCGTAGGAAGTATAGGGATAATCCCCGGTTGGGGAGAGAATGAAGTCTATTCCTCGGGCAATCGGACCCGAAGGCCGTCGATTGCATCGCTGACACGGATTTGGCAGGTGAGGCGGGAGGTTCTGGTCAACCCGAAGGCCAGGTCGAGCATGTCTTCCTCTTCCTCGCTCGGCGGATCGAGTTTGTCATACCAAGCCGGGTCCACGACCATGTGGCAGGTCGCGCAGGCCAGGGAGCCCTCGCAGGCGGCTTCAATATCGACATCGTTGTCTATCGCCACTTCCATGACCGACAAACCGTTGCGGGCTTCCACGATTTTCTCACTGCCATCGCGGTTCACGAATGTAATTTTCGCCATTTTTTGACCGTCAATCTTCCACAAAACGCTTCCGGACCGGGGTTTTCTTCGTTAAGCCCCGGCGTGTAAAGGAGAAAAAGGAAATATCGGACCGATCGCTATCCGGCCATCCGGTCCGCCATACGCCCATAGGCGGCGAGGAATCCCTCTACGTCTTCCTCGGAACTGCTCCAACCCAAGCTGACACGGATCGCCGATCCGGAAATTTCATCGCCGAACCCCATTTCCCGCAGCACGTGGCTGCGTTTGATCTTGCCGGAGGAGCACGCGGCCCCCGCGCTGACGGCGATCCCGTCCAGATCCAAGGCCATGACCTGCGTCTGCGCCGGAACGCCCGGCAAGGCGACGCAGCAGACATGGCCGACCCGCGGACTGTTCGCCGCAACGATCACCGCGGCGGGCACGGTTTCGCGCAGGCGCGTTTCCAGGACGTCCCGAAGCGCTTTGGCTTGCGCCATATTCGGCTCGTAGTCAGCCGCCGAGGCGCAAACCGCGCCCAGCCCCGCGATCCCGGAGGCATTCTCGGTCCCGGAACGCTTGCCGCGTTCCTGGCCGCCGCCGCGATTGATCGCGTTCAGGTCGATCCCCGGCGCGGTGATCACCGCGCCCGCTCCGCGCGGCCCGCCCATCTTGTGGGCCGAGATCGTCACGATATCGATGCCGCGGTCGAGCATATCGATCGGCATATGGCCGGCCGCCTGGACGGCGTCGCAATGGACCTTGGCGCCCGCTGCATGGGCGACCGCCACGACCTCGTCGATCGGTTGAATGACGCCGGTTTCGTTGTTTACCGCCATGACGGAGACGAGGCAGTGCCGCCAATCGCGGTCCGTCAGCATCCGCTGCAGAAACCCGATATCGACCACCCCGTCGGCGCGAACGGGCAGCAATTCGGCGTCGTGAACGGCTTCCAGAACCGAGGGATGTTCCGTGACATTGACGATGACGCGGTGCGGTTCGCCTTCCGGCACGAAGCCGCGGATCGCCAGATTGTTCGCTTCGGTGGCGCCGCTGGTGAAGATGACGTCCTGCGCCCTGGCCTTAACCAGGTCCGCCACATCCTGACGCGCGCGCTCGATGACGGCCCTCGCCTCGCGCCCGGACTGATGGACGGAAGACGGATTGCCGCCGATCGACAGCGCGGCGACGGTCGCATCGCGGCCTTCTGGCTTCAGGGGCGCGCTGGCATTGAAGTCGAGATAAATCTTATTGGGCATATGCGTATTTCTAGAGCATGTCGCCCCAATAGAGAACATCCTCTAGGGAACATCCTCTGGGGAACATCCAGCAGGGAGCATCCCGGTACGCGGCAGAGGCCGCCGCATGGCGGCACGTGCCGCGCCATTCCGGCGCAACTATATTTATTGGATTTCTATTCCGCCGCGGCCCGGCGTTCCTCAAACGAGGAATCGTTGGCGCCCGCGCCGGCGATATTGCCCCTGAGCACGTCTGCAACGGTCACGGAACTCAGATATTCGTAGATCTGCAGGCTGAGCCCTTCCCAAAGGTGGTGGGTGATGCAGCGGGTCTTGTTGTTCATGCAGCCTTCGGGAGAGGTCGGCGTGCAGCGGGTCGCCCTGATCGGTTCGTCGACGGCCACCACGATGTCGGAGATCCGCAACTGCTCGGCGGGCCGGGCCAGCATGTAGCCGCCACCCGGGCCCCGGACGCTGCGGACCGCGCCGCCCTTGCGAAGCTTCGCGAACAATTGCTCCAGATAGGACAAGGAAATTTCCTGCCGGCGGGCGATATCCGCCAAAGCCACAGGCCGATCGGCACCCATATTCGCCAAATCAACCAGCGCCATCACCGCGTAGCGGCCCTTCGTACTTAAGCGCACAGGTTCAATCTCCCTAGTAGCCGATCTGCCTTGCGGACGGTTTATACCTATCGTGCGAGTAGACCTAGATCGCGACAGGATCAAGTCCAGTGCAGGTAAAAACAAGATGATCTTAATAGACGAAGATTTTGGTTTCGGGTTGCCCAAAAGGAAAGGCCGGCAGCATTGCCGGCCTTCAACTACCTGATCTAAAGGGAAACTATCTCGGAATGGCGCCCTACTGCTTCGATTCCGGCACGCCATAGTCGATATCGTCCGACGAACCGCCGGGATTCGGCGAGGAGCCGCGGGTTTCGGATTCCTCCAACCGCTGCTCGAGCACCTGAACCTGGTTCCGCAAGAGGGAGACTTCCTGCATCAACCCTTCCAGAGCCCGGGCAACAGGGTCCGGCAAATCGCCCATCGGCGTGCCATAGGGCGAAAAGACCGTTTCCTGCGTCTGCTGCCGCGCCACGACGACCTTGGCCGGGATGCCGACGACCGTCACGCCGTGCGGCACATCCTTGACGACCACAGAGTTCGCCCCGACCCGGGCGCAGCGGCCCACCGTGATCGGTCCCAGGATTTGTGCGCCGCAGCCGACGATGACGTCATCTTCAAGGGTCGGGTGCCGCTTGACGCTGCGCTGTTTCTCGGACTCTTCGGCCGGGGAGACGCCGCCCAGGGTGACGTCCTGATAAAGGGTGACGTTATCGCCGATTTCAGCGGTTTCCCCGATCACGACGCCCATGCCGTGGTCGATGAAGAACTTCTTCCCGATCTTGGCGCCCGGGTGAATTTCGATGCCGGTCAGCCAACGCGCCGTCTGGCAGATCATTCGGGGCAGCAGATGCCAGCCCCGCCGCCATAGCGGGTGAGCCACCCGATAGGCCAGGATCGCGTGAAACGCGGGATAACAGAGCACGACTTCCAGCCGCGAACGCGCGGCCGGATCGCGTGCGATCATGCCATCGATTTCATCGAGAATCGTGCGTAATACAGACATCACTGCCCTCACCCGCTGCTGTTTTCAGGCGTTCCCCGGTCGGCGGAGGCGTTCGCCTAACCGAGCATCTCACCGCCGGTCAAGAAGATTCCGGTCCATTGTTTACTCGTAGGAAGATATAATCGAGTTGTGCAGGCAATCAATCGTCGTTTGGGAAAAAGTACTTCCGACATTGGTCTCATTGACCGTCGATTCAGCCCTCGTTCCGACCGGCAAAGATATCATCATCGTTGATCGGGTATTGCAGAGTGGCTCAAGAACCCCCAAAAAAGAGCGGTCAGATACGTATCGTGCATCCGATAAGGGGTTCACGTCCTGGGGGAATTTCCTTTCCCCGGCGGATGTGCGCCCTTTTTGCATGGAAAACGCTATCCGGACGCCGCCCGGCACTTGACCGGGCCCTTGTATCGTCGTGGACTTAGGATTGGAAGCGAATGCCTGAAGTCATTATCAACGGACCGGAAGGACGTCTTGAGGGCCGCTACACGCATGGCGCCGAGCCGGACGCGCCGATCGCGCTTTTTCTCCACCCCCATCCCCAGCACGGCGGCACGATGAACAACCGTGTGGTGTACACATTGTACAACACTTTCGCGGCGCGGGGATTTTCCTGCCTTCGTTTCAATTTCCGCGGCGTCGGGCGCAGCCAGGGCATTTTCGCCAAGGGCGAAGGCGAATTGTCGGATGCCGCTTCCGCGCTGGACTGGCTGCAAAGCTACAATGAAAACGCAAAACAGTGCTGGATTGCCGGTTTCTCCTTCGGGGCTTGGATCGGCATGCAATTGCTGATGCGCCGGCCGGAAATCACCAGCTTCATTTCCATCGCGCCCCCCGCGAACATCTACGACTTCACCTTCCTGGCGCCCTGCCCATCCTCGGGCCTGGTGATCCACGGGTCGGAAGACACGATCGTGCCGCCGGAATCCGTGACAAAGCTGGTGCAGAAGATCAATTCCCAGAAAACGATCACGGTCACCGAAAAGATCCTGGAAGGGGCAAACCACTTTTTCGCCAACCAGTTGGACGAAATCGCGGAACTGACCAACGACTATCTGGACGAACACGGCGCCGGCCATAGCAGAGGTCAGATCAGGGGCGACTGATTTTCGCCGCCAACGCCGTCCGCTTCACCCCGGCCGCCTCGCATTTTCTGCATCACCTTTTGACGGTGACCAGCTTGCCGCCGCAGAGCGGCGTCGGCACCGCCGTGGTCGACGGGAAGCTTAAGGGCAGGCCCCGCAGGTGCCGCATAGCCAGGAAGGCGAAGGCCTGCGCTTCCAGCGCATCGCCGTCGTAGCCCGCCTCCTCGATCGGCGCGACCGACACGCCCAATCGGTCGGCCAAGCCGCGCATCAGGGTCCTGTTCTTACGCCCGCCGCCCGTGACGTAGACCGCCAAGGGCCGCTTCGGATACGGCGCCCGCGCCACCGACTCCACCGTGAAAGCCGCCAAGGTCGCCGCCCCGTCCTCAAGCGACAATCCTGCCACGGCATCGAGCGTGAAGTCGTTCCGGTCCAGGGACTTGGGCGGCGGCCGGTCGAAATAGGGATGGTCCATCAGGCGGGCCAGGACATTCCTGTCGACGGCGCCCGCGGCGGAAATTTCCCCGCCCTCATCGAAAGCAATGCCGGCCTTGGTCATCAGCCAATCGTCTATCAGGGCGTTCCCCGGCCCGGTATCGAAGGCCACCGGGTCGACGCCCGCGTCCATCCAGGTGACATTCCCGACCCCGCCCAGGTTCAACACGACGGCGGGCAAGGCGCGGCCGGTCATGATCGCCTGATGATAGGCGGGCGCGAAGGGCGCGCCCTCCCCGCCTGCCTCGACATCGGCGGACCGGAAATCGAAGACGACGGAAATCCCGACCTCCCGTGCGAGCAAGGCGCCGTCGCCGATCTGCCACGTGAACCGGTTGGCGGGATCGTGGGTGATCGTCTGGCCATGGAAACCGATGACGGCAACCGCGGCCGGCGTCATGGATGCCTTCGTCAGCAGGTGCCGCACCGCCTCGGCATGCCAGATCGTCAATTCGCGTTCAACGGCATCGACTTGCGCGGTCCTTTCGCGTGCGCCCAGTATCGATCGCAACCGCCCCCGGAAGCTTTCGTCATAGGGTTCCATGAGCGACGGCCCGACCTCCGCAACGGTTTCACCGTCCGTCCTGATCAATGCGGCGTCGACACCATCCATGCTGGTGCCGCTCATCAATCCCAGGACCCAAACCGCGTCTTTCGACATCATTCCTCCCTGGCGCGGCGCCGCGCTCTTCGGCCCATGGCAGCCCCCTGCGTTGCCGCCCGCGCGGGGCCATGCTAAACCGCGCCGCCGTGCAAACCAATTCGCACGGCGCCGAACAAAAAACCGATATCCGATAACAGTCTACCGAGTACCCGACCCATGGCGAACCCGAAATCAGATTTCCTGCGCGTCGTCACCGAGCGCGGCTTCGTCCACCAATGCACCGATGCCGACGGCCTCGATGCGGAAGCGTTGAAGGGTCCGGTCCCGGCCTATATCGGCTTCGATGCGACGGCCAGTTCCCTGCATGCGGGCAGCCTGCTGCCGATCATGCTGCTCCGCTGGCTTCAACGCACGGGCAACAAACCCATCGTCCTGATGGGCGGCGGCACCACTCGCGTCGGCGACCCGAGCGGCAAGGACGAGAGCCGCAAGCTGCTCACCGACGAGCAGATCGCCGAAAACATCGCCGGCATCAAACGGGTCTTCTCGAAATTCCTGACCTTCGGCGACGGCCCGACCGACGCCGTCATGGTGAACAACGACGAATGGCTGCGCGGATTGAACTACATCGATTTCCTGCGCGACATCGGCCGTCACTTCACCATCAACCGCATGCTGTCCTTCGATTCCGTGAAGCTTCGGCTGGACCGGGAGCAGCCGCTGACCTTCCTTGAATTCAACTACATGATCCTGCAGGCCTACGATTTCATGGAGCTGAACAAGCGCATGGGCTGCAAGATGCAGATGGGCGGTTCCGACCAGTGGGGCAATATCGTCAACGGCATCGAACTCACCCGCCGCGTCAACGGGAACGAAGTCTTCGGGCTCACGACCCCTCTTCTGACGACGTCCGGCGGCGCCAAGATGGGCAAGACCGCGGGCGGCGCCATATGGCTGGATGCCGCCCAGCTGTCGCCCTACGACTACTGGCAGTTCTGGCGTAACACGGATGACGCCGATGTCGGCCGTTTTCTGCGCCTGTTCACCGACATGGACATGGCGGAGATCGCCAAACTGGAAGCCTTGGAAGGGGCCGAGATCAACGAGGCCAAGAAGGTCTTGGCGCATGAGGCGACCAGCCTGCTTCACGGTGTCGAAGCGGCGGAAGCCGCCGCCGAAACCGCGCGCAAGACTTTCGACGAAGGCCGGATCGGAGAGGACCTGCCGACCGTCGATGTGCCGCGCGCAGACCTCGAAGCGGGTATCGGCATTCTGGACATCCTGACGCGCGCCGGTCTGACGGCCAGCAACGGGGAAGCGCGCCGGTTGATCAAGAACGGTGGGGCGCGGCTGAATGACGAAAAGATCGACGGCGACAGCCTGACCGTCAGCCTTGCCGACATCCGGGAAGAAGGCGTGATCAAACTGTCTTCAGGAAAGAAACGTCACATCCTGGTCCGCCCGGCCTGATCGGATCGAGGCCGGCGATCAGTTGCCGCCCACGGCCGGCCCGGTGGTTCCCAGCGGATCTTCCCGGCCGGTCGCCAGCGGCTCGGCAGGGTCCGTATCGGCCTTGAAAAGGCGGCGAAGGAAGCTCGGCGCCAGGGCGGAGAGCGGGTTGACCGCCACGTCCGGATCCTCCAGCGGCCCGTCGATCTTATAGTTCGCCGCGAACAACCCCTCGCCCTCGCCGCCGACGACCAGCGGGCCGATCAGCGGGATCGCCCCCAGCACGCGATTGACCGTATAGGCGGGAACAACCGTCCCCTCCACGCTGACGAATTCCGCGTCCGTGTCCAGATGACCCGACCCTGTGATGCCGATGGAATTGCCGTAGGCCCGTGCGTCCTGGAACTCCAGGAATCCGTCGTTGAAGCTGAAACTGGCCGTCATCTCATCGAAAGCAAGGCCGGTTTCGGAAAAGGCCGACAATATCCCGGTGAGCGACATGAACTCCAACAGCTTGGCGATTGCGGGCGCATTGTTGAGGGAGAAATCCTCCAACAGGACAGTGCCTTTCATTGGCGCGTCCATCGTCGCACGCTGCGCCTCCACAGAAAGAAGCCCGCCGCGAATCCGGTTCGTCCAGTCCAGCGCATCCATCGCCGCGCCTGCATTGTTCGCCGAGACTTTCAACGTTTGCCCCTCGCCGACCTGATCCAGCCGGATAAGCAGCATGCTGCCGTCCGACACCCGCCCGTCCAGACGCAGCATCCGCACATCGGTCCCGTCATGAGACATGCCGACCGCGACGTCCTTAAGGCGCCGCTGGGCGCCGGCCACCACTTCGTCGAAACTTGCCGTCAGGTCGAACGCAACCCCCGGCTCCGCTTTTGCCGGGTCTATTTCCTCGTTTTCGAGGAAATGGTTGATGTCGAAGCGCCTGCCTTCGGCGTCTATGGTCAACCCGCCATCCGCGCGGCGTTTGATGACGCCTTTGGCGTCATTGCCTCGATATTCCAGATGACCGATATCGACGCGCATGATCGTGGAGAAGTCCTGACCCAGGAGGACTTTCGCCGCGGCGTCCAGTTCCGGGGTCTTCAGGATAACGTCGTCCAACCGCGCGCCGCCCTCCGGCAGGAAGACCATGCGAAGGGACATATCCGTCGGAACACCCTTGGGTTTCTTCCAGTCCAGAACTTCGGCCGTGATGACGGATTCCGTCATGTCCGCTTCGATATCGAGCAGCGAGGGATGCTGCCGGAACGACTGGTAGGTCAGGTCGATCTTCGCGGCCCCTTTGATATAGGGATCGAAATCGATCCCGACGCCGCGCAGGAATTCGTCATCGATGATCCCCGTCACGTCGTAACGGGACAGCAGGTCTTCCGTATCCTTGAAGTTCTCGCGCCAGTCGATCAGGACCGGTTCGCCGTTCATTTCCGCATTGCCTGAAACCGTCATGCCCGAGGTATTCAGGTCCAGCGTCAACAAGCCGTTGGAGATCGTCGAGTCCAGAGGCGCGTTCTTCATCGAGACGTTCCGCATCGACGCGCGCGCCGCATAGATCACGTCATCCGCCTTCAAGGAATTCAGAAGCCGGAACTTGAAGGACGTTTCCACATTGCCTTCGCCGGCAATATCCGTCGGATCGATATCCAGCTTGCTGATCAATCCGAGCGGCTCTTGGTCCAGCAACTGCAACGCGTCGGTAAGCGGCGTTTCCAGCGCCACCGTCACACTGGCGTTTTCCAGCGTGTCGAGCTCTGTCAGGTCGATCCGGCCGCGCCCCAGCTTGATATTCTTGCCGACCCGTCCGCCTTCCGTGGTGATCTTGAAATAACCGGGACCGAACTGCGCCCGTCCGGACGCGCCGACGACAGGCGGCAAGGGCCGGAAGTAGTGGACGGTGGCGTCGCGAATTTCCATCGACCCGCCGAACTGGTCCAGCTCCGCCGCGGCAGGGTCGGCCAGCGGCACGCGGCCGCGCACCTCTATCGTCGCCGAGGGGACACGCCCGCGCGGAATATTCGGTAGAATCCATCCGCGCGCGCTGTCCATCAGGGATTCCGGCCAGAATTTGGCGATCTCGTTGAATGGAAAGGAGGTCAGATCGCCGGCCAGGTCGACCGCATAAGCGTCCTCATCCTTCACCGCGGCCCCGCGCACGGCGAGCGAGGTATCGTCCAGAAAATCGACCCGCGCCTCCTCCAGCACGATGGCCTGCAGATCCGCGTCCACACGGCCGGCGAGCGCGACCCCACGCAGGGCGAGCGGCTCCAGCTCAAGCTCCGAGAGATCCAATTCCCCCTTTCCCCCGGAGAGGACGAATTCCGCCGCCAGGATGTCACCGGCGGTCGTCGTGGTCAGCGCGGCGGTTCCGTTCAGACGCGTCGACAGCGGCCGCAGGTCGGCGAGCATCGGACTGATCGCCGCAAGCCGGCGCGTATCCACGTCGAACAATTGAAGGCCCGCGGTCAGAACGGATGTTTCTTCGGCCAAGTCCAGATCGAGGACCAACCGCCCGAAATCGCCGCGCAGATTGATCGACGCATTCCTCGGCCGGCCGTCCAGCTGCAAATTCGCTTGCACCGATCCCGTCAGGGAGGTCTGCACATCCTTGAGGAAGGCGGCCTCCGGTATGGCCCTGGCAATCAGTCCGGGGTCGAAATCCTCGAAGCCGAGCGTGAAGGACATCGCCCTGGTATCGAGCGAACGCAGCAGAACCGCCGAAATCGGGGTTTCTTGCCCCGCCGCCTTCAGGATCGAACTGACATTGCCGCGCAGCTCGTTGCCTTCACGGACGAGGATGATGTTCGACTGCGGCATGCGCCAGGTCAGCCCGGCGATTTCATCGCTGACGGTGACCGTCGCGTTGAGGATTCCGACTTGCGTCAAATAGGCCAACCGGCTGTCGGGATCGGGCGGACGCATGAACGCATCCAGCACCGCCATGGAGATCGGCGTTTCGTCCGCTGCCTCGGTTTCCTCACCCTGCGACGTAAGACCGAAGGAGAACCGGCCGTCCGCATGCCGCCGAACCAGGATTTCGGGAGAGAAGATTTCCAACCCGGTGGGGGCGATCACCCCGCGCCCCAGGGCGCGGATCGAGAGCCCGACGGACACTTCCGGCAAGACCACGGCGGGGCGCTCGCCCGGCTGGCGCAAGGTCACGTTCTTGATAACGATATCGACGGCCCGGTCCCAGCCGCCCCAGGACAGAACGGTGTCCTGCACTTCAATCTCGAACGGACTGTCAAACTGCGTCAGCGCCCTCTGCACGGCCGGTGTCAGGAAGGCCAGGGACACGGGGCCTTGCGACAGTCGCCAAAACCCAATGCCCACGAGGAAGGCCAATCCAGCAATCAGCCCCGCGGCGATTTCCAAGGTTATGCGTAGGCTGCGTCGTCGCACTGAGTAAAAGGACCGTTCTTCATTGATGGCGGACGGAAAAATATTTCCACCGCAATAGAGCATGACCGGAGCCACACTCCAATCGAGGGCGCGAGGAAAACGCCGCTTGGCCCAAACCTGCCGAAGCTTGGAGGGTGGGGCAACATCTCCTAATCTGCGCCCAGTGGGTTAGCCCAGATTTCATGTTGTGAACAGGAAGTATTGATGGATCTCTCCGCAATTGTGCCCGAACCGGGCCGGCCGCCCCGCCCGGCCGACGCGAATGCGTCGAAAATTGGCTTCGAGCGGTGGCTGGACGCGGCCCAGTCCGCGAACCGCAGGGAGGAGGCGGACGCCTTTCTGACGGCGCCGGGCGGCAGGCAAGTGCTGGATGCCTTGTTCGGCAACAGCCCGTTTTTGACGCAGCTCGCCATCAAGGAAGTCGGTTTCCTGCTGGACCTGCCATCCGCCGGGTACGAAACCGCGCGGGCGACGATCTATGACGATATCCGCGCGCTGGACCCTGCCGAAACCCAGGCCGTGATATCCAAGGGGCTGAGGGTCGCGAAACGCCGGGCAGCCCTGCTGATCGCGCTTGCCGACCTGACAGGCGCCTGGGACTTGGACCAAATCACCGGTACCCTCTCCCGCCTGGCGGAACTGTGCCTGGACGCCAGCGCCCGGCACGCCCTGACCGCCTTGGCCGCAGGCGGCAAAATCACGCTCGACTTGGCCAAGGACACGCTCGACAACAGCGGCTACATGCTGCTCGGGATGGGCAAGCTGGGCGCCGGAGAACTGAACTATTCCAGCGATATCGACATCATTGCGCTCTACGAACCGGCGCGCCTCAACCCGAAGGACCCGGACAGACTGCGGCAGGACATGGTTCGGGCCACGCAAACCGTGGTGAACCTGATGCAGGAACGCACGGCGGACGGATATGTCTTCCGGACCGACCTTCGCCTGCGCCCCGACCCGGGCATGACGCCGCTGGCGATGACCGTGAGCGCCGCGGAATCCTACTATGAGACGATCGGCCAGAACTGGGAGCGCGCCGCCATGATCAAGGCGCGGCCGGTCGCGGGCGACTGCGACCTGGGCTATGCCTTTCTGGAACACATCAGACCATTCGTCTGGCGCAAGCATCTGGATTTTGCCGCCGTCGCGGACATTCATTCGATCAAACGGCAGATCAATGCGCATCGCGGCGGCGGCCAGGTCGCCATCGAGGGACACAATATCAAGCTCGGCCGCGGCGGCATTCGGGAGATCGAGTTCTTCGCCCAAACCCAGCAGCTGATCTGGGGCGGCCGGACCCCGGCCCTGCGCATGCGCAAGACCCTGGAGGCCATCGACCAACTGGCGGATGAAGGACACACGACCCACGATGCCGCCGCCCGCCTGCGGGAAAGTTATCATTTTCTGAGAACGCTGGAACACCGGCTTCAGATGGTGATGGACGAGCAGACCCAGAAAATGCCGGCGACGCCTGAAGGCGTGGACGCGATCGGAAAATTCATGGGGTTCGACGATCCCGCCGGTTTCCGCGACGAGTTGGTCCGGCACCTGCGGCAGGTCGAGCAGGAATACGCCCATCTGTTCGAGGACGAACCGGATCTGGGCAGCGGCCGGTCGCTGGTTTTCACCGGGGTGGAGGACGATCCGGAAACCGTGGAAACGCTGACAGATATGGGATTCAAGGATGCCTCCCATGTCATCGGGCGGATCCGGGTCTGGCACCATGGCCGCTATCGCGCGACCAGAAGCGAACGCGCCCGGCAATTACTGACGGAATTGATGCCGCGCCTGCTGGAAAGCCTGGCCGCCACGACCAACCCGATGCAGGCCTTCAACCGGTTCGACGCCTTCCTGGGCGAATTGCCCTCGGGCGTGCAACTGCTTTCCCTGTTCCATTCCAATCCATCCCTTCTGGGCATGGTATCGGAAATCATGGGCAACGCGCCGCGCCTGGCGATTTGGCTGTCCCGGCACCCCTCCCTCCTGGACGGTTTGATCAGCGACGATTGGTCGGTGGACGAGGCCGGCCCGGATGAAATGCGGCAGAACCTGAAGCACGCCCTGCGTCAGGCCCGCGATTTCCAGGATGTCCTCGATATCGTGATCCGCTGGGCCAACGACCGGCGGTTCCAGACCGGGGTGAAACTGCTGCAGGGGCGCTTCACCGGCGAAGAAGCGGGCGGCATTCTCACCTTGGTCGCGGAAACGGCCGTCGGCGCGCTGACCGAGGCCGTCGAGGAAGAATTCCGGGACCCCCACGGCGGTTGGCCCGATGACGGCACGGCGGGCGAAAGCGGAAGTGGGGAAACAGGCTTCGCGGTCATTGCCTTCGGCAAGCTCGGGGGACGGGAACTGGCGCCGATGTCGGACCTGGACCTCGTCCTCGTCTATAACGTGCCGGCAGACATCGAAGCCTCGGACGGCAAGCGGCCTTTGACGCCGATGGTCTATTTCTCACGCCTGGGCCAGCGCCTGGTCACCGCCATCACGTCCCAGACCGGCGAAGGAAACCTCTACGAAGTGGACACGAGGCTACGGCCGAACGGGCGGTCCGGCCCGGTCTGCACCCAGTATGACGGGTTCAAGAACTACTACCAGGGCGAGGCCTGGACCTGGGAGTTCATGGCCCTGACGCGGGCCCGCCCGATCTACGGCCCGGCGGGATTGCAGGCAGCCTTGGCGCGCATCATCGAAGAGGCGATCCGGCAGCCGCGCGACGCCGCGGCGCTTGTCCGCGACGTGGACAACATGCGGCAGAGAATCCGGAAACAGTATCCGGGCGAAAAACCCTGGGAAATAAAACATCGGCCGGGCGGGTTGGTGGATATCGAGTTCATCGCCCAGTATCTGCAGCTGCGCCACGCGGCCGAGGGCAAGGATATCCTTTCCCCCAATACCGGCACGGCGCTGGAGAAACTGGCCGCGGCCGGATATCTCGATGCCGGTGCGATGGAAACGCTGCGCTCGGCCCTGCGGCTGTGGCGAAACATCCAGGCCGCCATTCGCCTGACCGCCCAGGAAGGGCTGGACGAGGACAGCGCGCCGGACGGCCAGAAATCGCTCCTGGCCCGATGCGGCGGGTTCGACGACTTCCAGGTCCTGCGGAACCATATCGAGGAAGTCGCCGCCAACGTCCAGAAAGTCTATAGAGATCTGGTCGCGGAGCCTGCGGAACAGGCGCGGCAGGAGATCGGGGCCGCGGATGATGTCCCGCTCGGGCCCGACGACCTCGGTCAGCCTTCCGGATAGACCTGATTGACCAGCGCCTCGCCGGTATAGAGCCGGCGGGCGTTTTCGGCGACGATCTTGAAACGGCGCTCGATCAACCCGTCCGTCCAGCCGGAGCAATGCGGCGTCATGACCACATTGTCGAGTTCCCAGAACGGACAGGTGGCGGGTTTGACGGTGCGGTTTTCGGCGGTGGGATAATCCCACCAGGTATCCAGGACGGCCCCGCCGATCCGGCCTTCCGCCAGGGCGTCGTAAAGCGGTTCCTCGGCAACGATCTTGCCGCGGGCGACGTTGATCAGGATTGCCGTGGGCTTCATCGCCCCGATCAGATCCGCGTCGATCATGGCTTCGGTCTCGTCATTCAGCGGACAGGCGATCATCACGAAATCCGCATCGCCGATCATCTGACGCATGCTGTCATACCCTGCCATCTTGTCGGGTTCCGGCGTCATCGGGCGCGGAGTTCTGGTCACCGCCTCCACCCGAACCCCGAAGGGCCGGGCGCGCGCCGCCACCGCCTGCCCGATCGTGCCGTATCCGATGCAAAGCAGGGTCTTGCCCCACAACTCGCCGCGGGTCTTCGCGCCCAGACGCGGCGTGTCCTCCCAGTTGAACCCGTCCCTGAATTTCCGGTCGCACGCATCCAGATTGATCACCGACCGCAGCATGCCGGCGAGCACATATTCGCCGATGCCGATGTCATGCTCGAAGGCGTTGCAGACACGAACGCCCGGCGGCAAGGCGTCAAAATCAATGGAATCCAGTCCGGCATTCGGGGCGTGCAGCATCTCCAGCTTCGGCGAGGCCGGGAAATCCGCCCGATAGGCCGGGGACACGATCATCCTTGCCTGCGCGAACTTGGCGGCGACCGCATCCTTGTCGGGATCGTTGAGCATCGCCGCCTCAACCGGGATCGACCCGGCCAGTTCCCGCTCAAGAACCGACTGCCCGGCCTGCGACACCGATCCTACCAGCAAGATTGTCATGCGATTTTCTCCCTGCCTACACTGCGTACGCCAAACCCGTTGCCGGCAGACTATGCCGCCGGGGGAAGCGCGAAAAGGGCCCGCCCGCGAAAAGCTTCCCGGCGGGTCGCGGCCGATGGCCGGTTCGATACCGATCCGGAGATTGATTGTCCGCGTACCAATCCTGTAACTCTGTACCCAACCGAAACGCAATTTCGAGGAGACCCGCCATGGCGCTGCAAGAAGGCGATACCGCCCCGAACTTCACCCTGCCGACCGATGGCGGCGGGTCCGTCACCCTGGCCGACCTGAAAGGGTCGCCGGTCGTCGTCTATTTCTATCCCAAGGACAATACGCCGGGCTGCACGACCGAGGCGAAGGACTTCCGCGACCTGATGGGCGAATTCGACAAGATCGGCGCCAAGGTGATCGGGATCAGCAAGGATTCCGTCAAGAAACACGACAACTTCAAGCAGAAGCAGGGGCTCAACTTCGCGCTCGCTTCCGACGAAGGCTCGGATGTCTGCGAACAGTTCGGCGCCTGGGGCGTCAAGAAAATGTACGGCAAGGAATTCGAAGGCATCATCCGGTCGACCTACCTGATCGGTCCGGACGGGAAGATCGCCAAGGCCTGGCCGAAGGTGAAGGTCACCGGCCATGCGCAGGAAGTCCTCGACGCCGCGAAAGCGCTGTGAGCCTCCGCTCCCGTGCCTGAAACGCCGAGCCTGACCGCGCTGGCCGTCGCGTGCCTGGAAACTTCCGACCCGAAGGAAAAGGCCGGTCTGACGCGCCGTCTTGCCGCCCGATGGCGTGACGGCCGGGTCCGGGAGGTCGGGGCTACCCCGCCGCCCGACCGGCCGGGCCGCCCCGCGAGGCCCGATCTGGTCAATCCGGGAAAGGTGAAGAAGCGAAAGATCAACACCGGCACCGCCGGGCGCGCCGCCCTGTTGCACGCCCTTGCCCATATCGAGTTGAACGCCATCGACCTCGCCTGGGATATCGTCGCGCGTTTCGCGGGAAGCAGCCCGACACCGCCCAAGGAATTCCTGGACGATTGGGTTCGGGTCGCCGACGACGAGGCGAAACATTTCCTGCTGCTGGCGGAACGGCTGGAACAGTTGGGCTGCGCCTATGGCGATTTGCCGGCCCATGACGGGCTGTGGCAGGCGTCGCAGGACACCGCGCACGACCTGTTGGCGCGGCTGGCGATCGTGCCTTTGGTGCTGGAGGCCCGCGGCTTGGACGTCACACCCGCGATGATCGACAAACTGCGCGCCGTCGGCGACGACGACAGCGCGGACCGGCTTCAAATCATCCATGACGATGAAATCACCCATGTTGCGGCGGGCAAGAGGTGGTTCGACTGGCTGTGCGGCCGGCAGGGTCTGGACCCGGTGGAAACATGGCGCGACCTGGTCCGCACCCATTTCAGGGGTATGCTGAAACCGCCCTTCAACGAGGTCAGCCGGGGCAAGGCGGGCCTGCCGCCGGATTTCTACGGCAACTTGGTGGCGTGAAAGACGGAGGCGGTGTGCGCGCTCAGGCGCCCTGACGGGCGAAACGGCTGTGTTCGCGGCGGCGGGCGCGGCGGGCCGCCCGGGCTTCGTGTCTCTGGCGCACGAAGCGCAGGGACCAGAAATAACCTGCGATCGCAAGCCCCACGGCCCAGGGGACGCATCCCAGGAACAGCGGCAAGCCGAAGGCATCCATCACGCTGACCGTGCCGAACCAGAATTCCTGCAACGCGCTGGCATCCGGTTTCGCCGCCATCAGCTCATGCAGCCGCGTGGTGAAGGCATCGTAGCCGAGCGGCTCGTCCCACCGGCCCAGCATGACCTGTCCCGTCAGGACGAAGCCGTAATAGATGGGGCCGAGCGTGAACACATTCGTGGTCCAGATCCAGGCCATGGCTACGATCAGATTGAAATCCCAGCGCGGAACGAAAGCGCGGATGAAGGACCAGAATGCCAGGATCACCGCCAGTTGAACACCGACCAGCGGCGTGAAGGCGAAGAAGATGCCGAACAGCACGCCGCGCGCCGCGAATTCAGGCGGACGCTTGCTGGAGAACATGGGAACCACAAGGCGACGCCGCAGCATTCGCCCGAAGTTCCTGCTCTTTCGACCTAGCCAACTTCTGCTCACGGAAACCGTACCTGGACAGACACCACAATGTTCTCAGCCTCGGAAAAAGAACACGCGGTTGGGCCCCTACGCCACGCTATCCATACCAGAGACAGGTTAAACAATAGTGATAATCGGCGACCCGTCCACACTTGGTCGCAAGCATTTATCCGGAATCGTATCATAAGGCTTTTTCCGGCCTGTCGGCTGGCGGTATTTCGCTCACCCCTATATCAACACGGCCATGTCCAATCCCCCCATTCCAAATGGTGATCATGCCCCGCACGGGCCGGGTTTCGCCGGTTTCAGCGAACGGCAGGTGGCCTATGCGCTGCTGCTGTCCGCGCCCGCCATGTTCGGCGCCAACATGCTTGTCGCGCGCTGGATGGCCGATACGGCACCGCCGGTCGCGCTCGCTTTCTGGCGCTGGTTCGGGGTGCTGATCCTGATGTTGATGATCCGCGGGCCGAAACTGTGGCAGCACCGCCACGACGTCCTGCGCGAATGGAAGGATCTCGTGATCCTCGGCGCGCTGGGCATGGGGATCTGCGGCGCCTTCGTCTATATCGGCGCGGAAACGACGACCGCGACGAATATCGGTCTGCTCTACGCCTCGGCGCCGGTGATGATCGTCGTCCTGGCTTGGCGTTTCTACGGTGAGCGTCTGACGGCAATCCAGGGCCTGGGCGGTTTGGTTTGCCTCGCCGGCGTGCTGTGGATCATCGCCCGCGGCGATCTGAACGCCTTCCGGAACCTGAAATTCACTGTCGGTGATCTGTGGATCATGGGGGCCGTCACGGGATGGGCG
>Ga0209692_10001769_pt1 | contig 27208 bp, 19 predicted proteins | sample tdDd472_FD_187129 | JGI IMG/M metagenome (GOLD analysis project Ga0209692, IMG submission 187129) | Marine sediment microbial communities from the Atlantic coast under amendment with organic carbon and nitrate - tdDd47.2 (SPAdes)... | ecosystem: Environmental > Aquatic > Marine > Coastal >... | reverse complement strand
AGTAATTACATTAATCACTGTATTAGGTTTAATCTTTTTAGGATATGTTATGATTGTTGGTACTTTTGATATACAGTCCTCAGCAGGCATGCCCTTTTGTATTCTACCATGGTCTCCTAAGTATTCACCATGATCGCTTGTAAAAACAATAATTGTATCTTCAAATAAACCCTCCTCTTTTAGCGTCTTAATTATTTGACCAATGCAACCATCAACATGGCTTACTAGTGCATAGTAATATAATTTCACCTTTTTCCAATCGTCATTGCTTACATTTTTAAGATTATGCATGACCTTATCTTCACTGTCTACAATAGGTGATGGTATATCATTTATATTATATAAATCTATAAATTCCTTCGGTGGATTAACAGGTGTATGAGGAGCATAAAATCCAGCTATTGCAAAAAATAGTCTATCTTTGTTCTGCCTAATATACTTACAGGTTTCTGATGCTACAAATGAACTATGAGTAAAGTCTTTACTACCTTTATATTCATATGGCTCATGCGTCTCTCTAGGTTGATTACTATAAGACTTTTCACCTCTATATTCAGCAGCAGGTGGCAGAGAGATTCTAGTATGTTTTAGTTCATCAGGATTTATACTTTCCACCCACTTGGTATATGCATCATCATAGCACCCTGGCTCATCTGATAGTATAAATGTATCAAATCCATAAGTAGAAGTTGGGTTTTTATGATTTCGGTTTGAATGAGGGTCAAAATGGAGTTTTCCTATTTGAGCCGTGTTATAGCCATACGGTTTTAGCAAATTGTTAATTGGTATCATTGTACTTTCATCAAATGGTATTCCATTTGAGCCTATACCTAATGATGAACAATATCTACCTGTAAGCATGGACATACGACTTGGCATACACACTGGACTTTGCACAAATTTATTAGATAGCCTTGCACCATTTGATGCAAGACTGTCCAAATAAGGAGAAACTATGCGACTATTACCATTACAACGAAGAGTATCGTATCTTTGTTGATCAGTATATATAATTAAAACATTAGGTCTTCTAAATTCTTTCATTATATAGCCTATATCTTTAACTAAACTCTTGTTTTATTACTTCTATTGCAGGTTTTCCAAATACACCATAGCTATCATCTTGCTTGGCACTATCCGTTTTGTATAGGTTATTATGCCATTCCCACAGTCCAAAGCCTTTCACAAATGGATACTCTGCAACTTTATCAAACATAACTTCATAGTATTTTTTTTGCTCATTCAAATCTACAGAAGTAAGTTTTGTCCAGTCATAAGGAATAAATGATGCTCCTGCCCTACTTGGACATCCTGCTTCAGCAAAGAAAAAAGGCTTACAATGTTTCTTAACTACTTTTTCTATTCTTTTTAATTGATTATCCCAATCATCTATAGGATAATAACCACTAGATGAAATTACATCGACTGCATCCCACCATGTTAATCTATCTTCCTGGTATTTATCTGTGTTATATGAAATCAGTCCATCATAATGCTTTCTTACTTCATTTATTACATTGCGCCATTCATTTTCTCTTTTTTCTGACTGCACCATTTCACAACCCACTATTAACATTTTACAATTTGTTTGCCTAGCTATCTTAGCATAGTGGCATTGAAATTCTGTATATTCCTTAAACCAATCACTCCACTTAGGTTCACAGGGCACATCCTCATCAAAAAAGCATATATGTGCTCTCCATGTACCACTTCTTACGTTAACCATTGGCTTAAGTATGGTGTCTAGTCCTAAGCTTTGAGCATATCTTATCATCTCAATTAATTCATTATCATCTACTATATGTTCACCCTTGTAATCGATAACTACAGACTGAGCTGTATCTTGCAATGCTGCTACTGCAAATATCACTGTGTTTATATTGATCTCATTTGCTAGTGTCACCAAAGATTCTTTTGCCATATCTGTTTTATAAGAACCTTTTGGTGCCATAAACCCGTATGTAAATCCTTTAATATAATCCATAACTTCTTCCTTTAGTCTGCATACTCTTTCTTTATTAGTTGTACATTGTCAATATATATTGGTCCTTCATATTTTATCATGTTCCCAACAATGCAAATGTAGAAGGAATCAGCGTTAAACGGTCTTAAAATTTTATTTGTCATATGTTGTTTTATATACATTTCTCCGTCAATCTCTACACGCTCCATATCAGCAACTAGAGTATCATTTTCATCCTGCCCTATTTTTATCCAGCCTGGATCAAGTGCTAAGTAATTTCGCGTACCCCCATCTCCAGAAAGTAAGCTCTCAACAAAATATAAATCATACTCTATCTTTGTTACCAATTCCATATCATCAATGGAATCATTACAAATCTTTAATTCCATCCAATCATAATCACCTGTAAATACAGTATCTATCTTCATAGATCCACCTAAATCATTACTTTGTGTAATACCTTCTGAACCATATGCAGCTTGATATGTACCCTTGCTATAGAAACCTCCTAAATCTTTATTAGAGTCAAATAATACATGCGGAACTTCTATCATATCTCTATTGTTCACAACAGCAATAATTTCAGCAACTGATTCACTTCCATCACTATATGCAGCTTCTACACTGAATTTAACTTCTCCAGATAATTGAGGATATTGAGTTGTATCAATAACAAGTGTTCCAGAGCTCGGTATATCAAACTTCTCATCAACTCCTTCAATTGATAGAGTATATCTTTCCCTTACAGCCTCATTTTCTATAGATTTTACCTTTACAGCATATATTCCAGATACTTCTTCATGGTCTGTTGGTTTAACAATATAAGCATGTGATTGCTGCACTACATCATCGCCTTTTATCTGTGCAGCATAATCTTTTAATAATTTGCTAGTTATCGAGTCATCATTCATTATTCTAAATCCATCAAAATCAGGGTACATACCATTTTCATCAGCACTATCACCTGTATCAACGGATGTAAGTATCCAATACATTGTACCGTTTATGTCATTTTCAAGTGCTGCTTTCAACCATGTCTCATATATGTAATCTCTGTTAAACTGCCCGAATTTCTGTATGCCAAACTCCTCTAGAACAGATGGCTTACCAATTGCATCAGCTACTTTTATGTGATCTACTATCCATTTACTGCCATCCTTTGCTGGGTTATCAAATACATCCCCCCAATGTTCTGGGTACAAATGAAATGTACCATAGTCTATTGTATCTATCTGCAGATTTCTTTCCCAATCCACTCCTGAGTAGCCATTGTATGCCCAGTTATCAGTGCCATCATTTTTAAAGAAACCTTCATCCCCAGCGGTTACCAAATGATTATGGTCAATAGACTTAATGTATTGACTCATCTCAACTATCCAATTGTAAAGAGTGTCACCTGTTTTGTCGCTTTCACATCTTGGCTCATTGCAAAGTTCCCAAGAAAATATAGTGGGATCATTCATATACTTTACACCTGTTAATGTGTTTTCACGATTGGCTAAATAGCTAAAGTAATCTTTATAAATCTGCTTGCAAGTCTCATCTGTATAGAAATCATCATGTACACTTGCAGTATCAGACCAATTAACATACTGTGGTATTCCACCAAAAGCATCCCAGTTATTTACTAGTACTAATACTAACTTAATGTCATACTCCGCAGCTTTCTTCAGTGCAAAGTCCAATGCTTCAAATCCATTTCTTGCTCCATCTGGAATTCTGTCATATACGCCAGGTTCTGTCTGCATAAATGCATTGTTGTTTACATTGCTATCTACAAATCCATCTAAAAATGCCCAGCATCGAATCACATTCACATGCATTTCACTAGCATCTTTTATCAAAGCTTCTATCATCTCATCGTCTTTATAGTTTAGATAATAGTTATTAGTACCAGCTATTTTATACGCCTCACCACTTAGTACAAAGTCACCATCTTTAACTTGAACAAACTTGTCTAAATTAACTGTTGAACATGAACCTAAAACCAAAACAATAACAATAATAATAACGGCTAATACGATTCTTTTAACTTTCATAATCTACTCCATAAACTAGTATTATCCTATAAAAATAAGCTTCCACAAATTGTGGAAGCTTTTTTAGTGAGTCCACAATGGCTACACTTATATTGTATAAATAAATGTTTACATTCTTCCTTCAGTTGCTTGGTCCCCAACTACTTCGCTATTTCCTATAGTGTATTTAACTATTTCATCAACTGTAGTAAAAGCCAAACCTACATATGTGTCAGCAGCACCATAGTAAACAGCTATTCTGCCTGTTTCCCCATCAACTAATACTGCGCATGGGAACAATACATTAGGAACAAATCCTCGTTCCTCGTACCATTCTTCTGGTGTCATTACAAAATTCTTGCAGCGATATTTTACCTTTGCTGGATTATCTAAATCAAGTATTACACTACCTATTGAGTAAACATAACCATTGCATGTATTAGTTACTCCATGATAGAACATTAGCCAACCTTCACTAGTTTCAATAGGTGCAGGTCCTCCTCCTATTTTTAAGGTTTGCCACCAACCTGACCCACCGCTACTCATAACATGGCGATGTTTGCCCCAATATACAAGATCTTTACTTCTACTTACAAATATATCACCAAATGGTGTATGTCCTGAGTCACTAGGTCTTGATAATAGTAAATACTCTCCATCAAACTTCTTAGGAAAAAGCACTCCATTTCTATTGAATGGTAGAAATGGGTTTTCAAGTCTTACAAATGTCTTAAAATCCTTTGTTTTTGCCATACCAAGCGATGCACCATAGAAATCTCCACACCAAATTATAAAGTATTCATCCTCTACCTTTACAAGTCTTGGGTCATATGCATACAGTGGTTGATAATCATCACCATTTTCATCAACAAATTGAATAGGATCTTTGTCTATATCCCAGTTAATACCGTCTTTACTATGACCTATGTATATATGTGGTCTTCCATCTATTAGCTCTGCTCTAAGGACTGCAACATATGCTTCCTCATATTGTGCAACAGCGCTATTAAATATCCTAGCAACCCCAGGTATAGGGTTTCTTTTTATTACTGGATTCTCGCTGTATCGCCACATGGGCATACTGCATTCTTCGGGTTTATCCTGCCAAGGCATATCTATATTTACATTGCCTACTATTTTCATCTCTTTTCTCCTCTCACATTCCTACATTTTTACAGATCCAGCTGCAAAACCATTATATATTTGTCTCTGCAGTGCAATAAATACCAATATTGTAGGTATAATAGTTATAATTACGCATGCACATACCAATTCCCAACGCCCCCCATATGGACCCATAAATTTAAAAAGAACTGTTGAAACTACACTCAGCTCACTCTTTGGCATATATAGGAACGGTATATAGAAATCGTTATATATCGCAACACCCTTTATTATTACTACAGTTGCAATTGCTGGACGAAGCATAGGCAATATTACTGATGTATATATCCTAAAATATGAAGCTCCCTCTACAATCGCTGCCTCATCTAGTGATTTTGGCACACCCTTTAACGCCTGTAAGAACACATAAACAGATACTATATCTGTTCCCATATATAAAAGAATCGCTGACCACCTTGTGTTAAAGACACCAAGTGCTGATATTATTCTAAAAGTTGCAACTTGTGTTGTAACGCCGGGAATAAATGTTGCAAATAAGAACAATATTATTATTAGTTTTTTGCCTTTAAAATGAAATCTACTTAAAACATAAGCAACCATGCTTCCTAATATAATTGCTACCAATAACGAAGCTACAAGTATTATCAATGTATTACCAAATGCCCTAAGCATCTTTCCATCTACAAATGCTGTGTAGTAGTTATTCAGTGTTAATCCTGATAAACCAGGTATATCCAACACTTCTGTATCCCTAAATGCTTCCTTTGTCTTTAATGAAGCAAGTAACACTACTAATGCAGGGACAATTGCAGCTGCTGCACCTAATATTAATGCAAAATACTTTATTATATTGGCAACTATAGTACTAGCACCAGTTCTTTCGTTAAAATTATGTATACTGTTTTCTGTATTAATTATCATATCTGTTAACCTCCTTCAACTTCATCTTTCTTGAAGGCTGCTCTTTGAATAAGAGTAACTATTACTACAATAATCAATAGAACTACAGCCATTGCTGATGCTAAGCCAACTTTTTTATGTTTAAATGCCGTATCTACTGTTTGGATAACAAATGTCTTTGTCTGATTTGAACCACCTGTCATAATATAAGGAATTTCAAATACGCTTATAGCTCCTTTAATAGATAGAATAAGATTGATTTCAACAATTAACAAAATCGAAGGTAGCTGAATCCTCTTAAATATCTGCCATCTATTAGCTCCATCTATCGCAGCTGCTTCATATACTGACTTTGATATGGACTGCATTGCACCTAATAGAACAATAAAATTAAATCCCATATATCGCCACACAGATACTGCAGCAAGAGATATATTATTTATCTTAGGATCCCTCAACCAAAATTTTATTAATCCATCCATACCAAGTCCCGATAAAATCGAATCAAGTGTTCCATCTGGCTTAAAGAAAAACAGAAATATAAACCCTATCGCAACACCATTTAATAAATAAGGTACAAACAAAGTTCCTTTAAAAAAGTTTTTCCCTACTATGTGATAATTAAGTAATGTCGCAAATAATAATGCTAATGCTAATTGCACAAACGAACCTACAAGATAATATAGACTTACTTTAAACACTTCAAAATATTTTGGCTGTGTAAACAGCTTTATATAGTTGTCTAAGCCTAGAAAAACTTTTTCTTTACTTATGCCGTTCCATTTATGCAAACTAAATTCACCTAATTTGTATAGTGGAATGTAAGAAAACGTAATAAGCATTACAAGTGGTACAACCAAAAATAATATAATTATTAATCTTTGTTGTTTTTTGTACGACAGCCTTCCCATAGTTTCCTCCCTGTTCTTATAAATTACTGTTTTATAAATATTTATATCATCTTTGTTACATGATGCAAATGTTTATAAAATTTGATTTATATAAGGAGATATAAGGTATCTTATATCTCCTTATTTTAGTAGTTATAATTACAATAGTTTATTTAGTCTATACCTAATGATTCTCTTGCAGCTGCCCAGCGTGAGTTTAAGTCAGTCATTATGTCTTCAAAAGTTTCATCTGTATTACCAATACCTGCTTCTACTAGACGAACTCTGTAGTCTTGAGACCAACGTCCAATTTCTGCTTCTGAATCAATATCATCTAAGAATGATGCTTCGCCTTCTTTAGCATCTTCATTTGCTACCAATATAACGCCTAGCTCACCAAATGCAGCAAGTGTATCTGGGAATGGATCGCCTTTTACAGGTGATATTGCACCTTGACCTAATGCATAGCCTGATTCATCCATGAACCAATATAACCATGCTTCTGCTGTTTCTTTATTTTCACTATGTACGTTTATACCCATTTTATAGTCACCGCCAGCATTTGCATAAACACTACCATCGGCATTTGTATAAGGAATTGGCATATAACCGATGTCATCTGGATTTTCAGCTTGGTCTTTCATTTGGCTAATTGACCATGAACCTAATAGCATAGCTCCGATTTCTCCACGACCTAACATTGCTTTGCATGCTTCCCAGTTAGTTGTTGTTGGGTCTTCTTCTGTTAGTCCCATTGATACCATGTCAAATAGTAATTTTGACATAACATAATATGGTTTGCCTTCTGACCATGGAGAATCGTCATGAACAACGTCTTGGTTTGCCCAAGTCGTTTGTGGCCCAGCCACTGAAGGAGTTGCAGCTTCCCATTGTCCGCCTAGTGGCCAGCCATCAGCATAGTTTGTATAATATGGAATAGCATCTGTATTATCTTTAATCATTTGTAGAGCTGCTATGAATTCTTCAGGTGTTCCTGGTATTTCTGTTACGCCTGCATCTGTAAACACTTTTTTGTTGTAAACAATACCATTAGCATTACACATTGCTGGGATACCATAGCTAATCTCTTCATATGCTTTTTCATTTACATAAAGATATTTTTCAGATAATTCTTCAACAGTTCCTAATGGCTCAAAGAAATCTCCAAGCTCAGCCATTGGTACATCATCACTTATCATTAGCACGTCACCATATTCTTCTGTGCTCATACGTATTGCAATTTCACCTTTATAGTCTGTCATTGTTTCAAGATTAACTTTAACATCTGGATAGATTTTATTGAATTCTTCAACATATTCTACAAATAGATTATCATTTAAGTCTGTACGTTGATGAATAAATGTGATTTCACCAGATATAGTTTCTTCTGGTGCTTCTGTTACTTCCTCAGCTTCAGGTGCTTTTGTTACATCTGGTGTTTCCTCTGCTTTATCACATGCAGCAAATACTGAAAGAATCATAACCAAAGCCAATATTATTACTAGTGCCTTCTTCATTACATCCTCCTAAGATTTAATTGTGTTAGCTAACTTGTGTTAATTAGTTAGCTTACTGGTTAAGTTATGTTAAGAGCATATCAACTATTCGTTACTTTGTCAAGGTTTTTATGTAAATATGCAAATAATCATAGATAATTACATAGTAAGTTACATTTACATTTTCTGTAAACAAAAAGAGCACACCTGCCATTATGGAGTGTGCTCATATTATATCAAATCTATTTTCCTATTTTTTAACCACAGATTCACGAATCACCAATTGCCCTTTTACCAAAATTCTACCGTACTGTTTAGTTTCAGTTTCTATTTTGTTAATGATCAAGTCTGCAGATACTCTAGCTATATCATCAGAATTTACATCGATTGTAGTTATCATAGGTTTGCACAACCTTGCATGTATATCATTATCAAATCCAACTACAGAAATATCTTCTGGTACTCTATATCCTAGCACTTGTAGCTTTTGCACAACCTTATAAGCTACCTGGTCACAGTTGCATACAAATGCTGTTGGCATATCTTCTGGAAATACACAATCAATAACTTTTCCATGGGAATCTCTATCCTCTATTAGATAGTCCTCACGTAGTGAAATTGAGTGTTCAATCAAAGACTTTATATACCCTAAATATCTATCCAATATACTACTTGTTGCGCTAACACTTCCTATATATGCAATCTTCTTATGTCCATTATTAATAATATAGTTTGTAATAGTATAAGCTGCAAAGAAGTTGTCAGTTACAACTGAATCAATATCTTGATGCTCGTCATAAAAGTCTGTAAACACTATAGGAATATCAATGCTTGCTACCTTATCAATATATCTGCTATGAAGTTGTCCAATTACTATAAGCCCATCAATTTTTTGCTCATTGTACATGGATGGCAATACTAAGTTTTCTTCATCATTCTCTTTTAGAATCTGTAGAATAGATGAGTATCCTTTTTCCGATAGGCTCATTGATAACTTCTGATACAGGCTAGTATAGTAACTTGACGGTTCACCAGTAAAACGTTGTGCAATCAGTACGCCAATATTTTTTGAAAGTCCTGATCTAAACGCCTGAGCTGCTGTATTAATACGGTAGCCCATTTCCAATGCTAGCTGTTTTATCTGAGACTTAAGTTCATCACCTACGCCGTCCTTGTCACCTAATGCTTTTGATACTGTAACCTTGCTAACATTTAACTTGTCAGCAATGTCCTGCATTGTAACGTTCTTCTTTGCCATATGGCACTCCTATCTTTTCCTTAATAATTCTTCATTTGCAATTATTAATTCCTTACGCTGAATAGCACAATCTATTGAATTATATTTATCCACAGGTGTGTTAAACACATAGTCAACTAATCTATCTATATCTGTAGTAGCTACATGTAGCCTAAAATCTGAAGAGGCATAGTAAATAAATACCTGATTATCTTCATTAACAATTGCACCATTTGCAAATACTACATTAGAAACATCCCCAATAAACTCATCTTCATACGGAGCAATCATGTATCCATTTGGTTTTGCAATAACTTTTGTTATATCATCTAATGAAGTTGCAAATGCATATATAACATAACGTAATCCGGCTGCAGTATTGCGAACCCCATGGGCTATATGTATCCATCCTTTATCAGTTTTAATAGGTGCAGGTCCTTGTCCGTTTTTCATTTCATAAACTGTATGATACTTTTTCGAGTCAATTACAGTTTCATTATCTATTCTTGGATTTAATATATCATCACAAAGACCAAATGCTATCCCTCCACCAGATCCTGTAGATATAAAACCATCTTGAGGCCTAGTATAAAATCCATACTTACCATCAACAAATTCAGGATGAAGAACTACATTCCTCTGCTGTAATGATGGGGTTTTTAAATTAGGAAGACGCTCAAAACTTACTAAATCCTTGGTCCTTACTATACCAGCTTCTGCAATAGCACTACTAGTGTCACCTGATGGAGCATCAGTATCCTTACTCTCTGAGCAAAAAACTCCATAAATCCAGCCATCTTCATGCTTAGTCAGGCGCATATCGTAGATATTAGTCTCATTTTCATATGTTTTATCCCATATTATAGGATATCCTGCAAACTTAAAGTTGTCAATGCCATTTGGGCTACTAGCCAATGCAAAAAAAGACTTTCTATCCATTCCCTCTACTCTAACCATAACGTGATATTGACCTTTATGATATATTGCTCCTGCATTAAAGGCTGCATTCACTCCTTGTCTTTCTAGAAAGAAAGGATTACTTGCTTTATTTATATCATATTTCCAGCTAATAGGTATGTGATCAGCAGTGACAACAGGATAGACGTACCTTTCATATATACCATTATAGAATCTATCATTCACTATATTCTTTCTTGCTAAAAATAAATCTTGCTTTTCCTTTAGCTCATAATATTTTTCATGTATCATTTTATAACCCTTTCATATAGCTCAAAGCAACAACGACCATTGTGGTAAGGTGTCTTCCACAACTCTACTAAATCCCTTTTTGTAGGAGAATTATCCTCTTCCCTGCTATATAACCATTCTCCATTTTCTCTATTATCAACTATATACTCTAATATATAAGTCCACACATTGTTAAATGCTTTTAGATATTTTTCTTCACATGTTTTTTCATAAGCATTATAAAAGCCTACTGCAGCTTCAGCTTGCACCCACCATATTTTCGTACGATCTACTATGTTATCCTCGCATTCATTAGCAACACTGCCATCTTTAAGTACTGCTGTTTTCAATATATTATTTGCAATATTTATAACCATTTCATCATATTTATAATCATAATTTCCTAATGCTTTTAATGCATCGTCTATTAGCCAACTTGCCTCAATATCATGACCATAGGACTGTAAGTTAATTACCTCATTCCAATCTTTGTCAAAAAAAACTTTCTGGAAATAGGTATCTTTACAATATATTTTGTCATAAAAAATACTAACTATATTTTCAAGACTTTTTCTCAACTTTTCAATCGGATTAACAAGATATAAATTTGTGTAAGCTTCTAATATATGCAAATGTGTATTGGTAGTAATCTCAGCATTAATACCATTCTCACTTAGTAGTTCGTTATTCTTTTCTTTCCAATCATCAGTAAATTCTTCTTTATAGCTATTATTTTGCTGGTTATATCCTTTAGATTCAATAATGTTGAAAAGCTCCATTGCAAGCTCTTTTACTTTCTCATCTTTTACAGCCTTATAGTATTCACTAAGTGCATAAATGCAAAATGCTTGTAGATAAATGTGTTTACGCTTATCAATAGGTTCACCTTTATAGCTTAATATCCAAAAAGCACCGTGTAACTCTTTATCAATTAAATTATTAGCCAATAGGCTATATGCATGTTCTGCACAACTTAAATATGCTTTTTCAGTGTGTAAATTATATGCTTTCGAAAAAAACCATAAGTTTCTTGCTATTGCAACACCACTTTTATCTGCATTCTTGCTTAGATTTAAATCATAATCCATATAGCAATAGAAACCACCATTATCGGAGTCTTTCATCCTTATCCAGAAATCTATTAAACGTTTTTGCTGTTTTTTTATGTTGCTTCTTACTATTTCCATAATACCCTCTATAAATTAGTAGTTAAGTATAAAATCAATCTACTTAATTTATTACTTAACCGATAAGTTAATTATATAGAGTTTTTAGGTATTGTCAAGTTGGTAAAGACAATTATTTAATCAAAAAATCATTATCTATATATAAATACAAATTAAAGTTAATGTAATTCAATAATAATTTACTTAATAATAGAATACGCTCTAAAGTGTAGAATGTAAAATTTCGTTTACTTTAAATTTAAGCTTATTAAGGGAATAAATGATATATGCATTAAATATAAAACATTTTAATATAGTAGCATTTATATATTATATTAGTCCTGTTGTATGAAAATTGTTTAAGCTTTTATTTATTTACTGAAATTTAATATTAATTACACCTTTTTATGTATTTCTCTCTCTTAAATATCTTAGTAAATCTTATATTCATCTTGATAGGTTTATAAATATGCATGAAATCTTTTAAGAATACTAATCAGTATTCCTACGTTAAAAGGTAATCATCCTTCAGTATAGAAATTATTGATTTAGTAAAATGCAGCATTATAAAACAGTAGAGCTATTTTAGGACAGTAATATTCTACGTATTGCTTAAAAGATTAGATAGTAATTTTAATTAGGATTTTCACTTACACTAATTCTATATAAACCTCTATATCACTTATTAACGTTAGCGATAACATTATTTAAGTATACTTCAGCCATGCTCTTTTCAGACATTCTGCTTGCTGTTTTTTTAGCTTTTAGAGATAATTCTTTGCATTTCTCTATGCTCATATCACAAATATTATTTAGACATACCGTTAATTCTTTTACGTTTCCAGACTCAACTAGGAACCCATTCTCACCATCATTAATAACACCATCAATGCCCTCACCTTTTGATCCAATTGTAATACATCCCTGAGACATAGCTTCAAGGTATACCAGTCCAAATGTTTCCGGTGAACTGATCATTACAAAAATATCCGATTCAAACATTTTTTCTATAACCTGCTGTCTTTCCAGTGATCCTGCAAATGTGACCTTTTCCTCCAATGACAACCCATAAGTTAATTTTTTTAATGTTACTTCCTCTTCACCATTACCTACAATTGTAAAGTGAAAATTGTGCTTAGCTTCAATCTCAGCTAACGCTTTTAATACGACATCTATTTTCTTTAATTTAATTAACTTTCCTACATACAGAATGTTTACTGTATCATCAGTAAAAAAGTTTTTTGATTCATTACGGCTATAAAAATCAGGGGCACCGGAATATACCATAAATGTACACTTAGTAGAGTCTATTTTTTTGTCAAATACATTTTTTATAGAATTCGACCTATAACCAATTGCATCATAAAACTTTGAGATATTGTCTGCATCTATTCGACCAGAATTTATTGCCTTAACATCTGACATGTGCAGAACTGCAATACGTTTTCCCGTAAAATCAAGATTCTTTACAAATGCATCATAAAAGCTTGGAATATGCACAAGCATTACATCAAAATCTGTGTCTTTGGCTAAAATCTTATTATATCTCTTAGCTGCTAGTTTTTGCTGCATCGCTGCGACTATCTTTAATCTATGAAATATTCTGTTTTCCATCATTAATATTCTAACACCATCCAAGAAATTCTCTACTATCCTGTGGCCAAAATGTAATTTGTATTTATGTATATTAGTTATGTTAAAAGTATGAAAGTACATATGCAGAACTGCGACTTCATGCCCCTGCTTTGCCCAATACTTGGCAAAATAATGCATTGCTTTTGTGTCAAAAAGCAAATCTTTTCGATTAGGTATAGGATAATATGGTGTCACCAATAATATCTTCATTTTTACTCTCTTTTCATAACTTATGGCAAATTATTTAAATCATTATGCAGCCATTATTTATTTTTTTCTTTGATAATGCTTAATCATTGACGCTATAAACTTTAGATTATAATATACATTATATGGGCAAACCCTCACAGCCTGAAACCAAAACGATATTGACTTTTTAATGTCCCCGTTCATAGAATGAAAAAGAGCTAGTTGCAAAGTTCTAGTTCCATGTAATTTGGGGTTATCCTTCAATAAAGATTCATAGCGTTTGTTTACTATTATTGAAGCCTGAAGTTTCTTTTGCGGATTTGTTGATATTTGCTCTCCATCATGAATATAACAGCTTGCTAACACTTCATCTACATATGACGCACTATATTTTTCAAATATTCGTAGCCACATATCCAAATCCTGAGATGATTGCAACGTGATATCAAACATACCACAACTTTTAAAACAGGATTTACGTACCATCGGAAAAATCCCTAACGTGTTGTTAATTAACAATTTTTCGATTATATTACCACTGGAAAGATAATTATTATTTGTTACTGTGACTTTGTTTGTACTGTTATTAATCACATTATAGTTACAGTAAACCATTCCAATTTCAGAATGTGTAAAACCATTTAGTTGCATTTCGAGCTTTCTAGGAAACCATATATCATCGTCATCCAAAAAAGCAATATATTCGCCTTTAGAATATTCTATTCCAGTATTCCTTGCAGCACAGCCACCTTTATTTTTTTGATGCTGAATATAGGTTATCCTGTCATGTTCTACGCTCTCTACCATGCCTTTAACATCACTTCGCATCACATAATCAGATGGACTATCATCTACTACAATCACCTCAAAATCTATATATGTCTGCGATAGAATGCTATCTATTGCTCTTTTAACCATTTCAGGTTTTCTTTTATATGTGGTTATAATTGCACTAACCATAAATACTCCTTATTAAACTGGTTATAAGATTTTAATAGCGTCTTTTAGTTGCTAATCAAGAATAGTAATAGAAATAATACTAAGACATGGAGAACTCTTAAGTGCAACACAATTACTTCAAAACCCCTAGCTTGTATAGATACTCTATTCCAATTTCCTGTGCCAATGTATTTAGCAATCCTGAATTCCTACAGTCTCTTTCATACTGAGCATACTCATCAATATTTATACTCCCTGTAATATATTCATATGCACCTTTCCTCATGATCATTGTATAGTCATTCAAAGCTGTCTGAGCTATGTCGTTTAATTGCATAAATACAGGAAAGCGATAATCTGTTCCTATTAAATAATTTTGTACATCAACCTGTAACGTGTTTTCAGCTATTATATCAATAGAATATTCAACGTAAGTTGGTTTATTATATATAAGGTCAGTTGATAATCCAAACGTATAAACGCCATCATAGGGAATATTCTGAAGTGAATAGTTCCCAATATATTCATATTCATTTAATGCAGGGTTATACATTATCTGTTCACCATATGCACCAAGCTCAACCATTGTATGATTTAACTGTGATGTATAAGACCAGTCAAGAAATGTCATCAGCGCTTCACTGCTTGTGCTGTTCTGAGTAAAAACTAAAACCTTATCTACCATTTGCTCACACGACAAAGCGTGGTCAATATCTCGCCACATATATGGAGTTATCAATTTCATCTCTGCATTCGGGAAAACGCTTCTAAGTGCATTTCTATCATCATAAAGACTGCTATACTCAGCAATATATATAGCAGATCTGCCAGCTAGAAATTCTGTTTTCATTTCTTCAGCGCTCGCTGTTAAGAAGTCTGGATGCAAATATCCGTTTTCATACAATAACTTTATTTCTTCAATAAAGTATTTTGTATATTGAGGTGCTTGCTCTCTCATAATAAATGAGTGTTCTTTAGTTAAATATGTGTACGGTTCAGGAGATACCCAAAAAGTATCAGCTAACAAGTCTAAAAGCTGATCCCATGTTGCAGCTAAAGGATATTCATATCCTATAGCTTTGTAAAACTTACATACAGCCATTAATTGTGAATATTCTGTTATTGGTTCAGTTGTGAAAGCATATAAAGTGTCACTTCTTGCAATCATTATGCTTTCCTCTGGATAAGGCATGCTTGGCACACCATAGATGCTACCATTATACTTGCACTCTTCCCAGTAAGCAGGATCAATAGTATTGTATAGATTATAACCATTGGTATTAATGAGGTCATCAATTGGCTTAATTAGTCCATCTACAGAAGTATATGCCGGAAGCATTTCATAGTCAATTAAAATTGCATCCACAGTTGTTGTCATCAACAGTTCATTCAATTCATTTGCAAAGTTATCTTTAGACAGTTCAATTACATCAAAATCTATTTTAACACCTTTATCATTGGCTATAGAATTAATAATCTTTTGCTTAACACTCTCATTACCTATTGTAAAGTCTTGCTCGCTAGTCTTTGGAACAGCTACTACAAATTTTCTTAAATCAGGAAGTGTAATCTCGGTAGGCACAGCCGTCGTTGGTTTATCTACAATATCTGAATTTCCGTTGCAGGCAGCTAACATAAATACTGATAAAAATAATAATATTAAAAAAAGTGTTATAATTCTCTTTTTCATTTCATCCTCCGATTTGTAGTTTTCCACAGAAAACTAACTATAATTATAATTATTAGTTACGGAAAAGTCAACATACAATGCATAGTAGTCTATATGTCTTTAAGGCAAATGCTTTATAGAGCAAACAGAAACTGAGACCTTAACATTATTATATAAATATTGCAAATTATGATATAATTAGATTAAGGAGTAATCACTTTTTATTTAGTTACAAATTTCTTATATAATATTATTCCCTTTTTAATGATTTGATTTTACTTAGATACTTTACATACAATTTATCAAAATAGTAGCACAAGAAAAATAATGCTGAATACACTACTATACACATTCTAAATAGCGGCAATGGTGAATAAAGAAACCATCTTAGAGAAAAAACTGCAATTAAGTATGTGGCTAATATATGATAGGATGTTTTATGAGTATAATACCATCTTATTATTAATCCAAGCAATACAGCTCCCAGAACTACTCCAATATATTCTCCATAGAAATAGAAGTATGCAGGATATATACCACCGCCTGGTATTTGTATTATTGTTTTTGTAAAATTCTCTATGACTGACCCGTCAGCTAATGATGATCGCCCACCAGTAAAAATAGAAATTACAAACTTAAATAAGTGATTTAAAGGAGCATCCGAAAATTGCCTAGAAGCTACAATCCCAATTCCAGTATAATACGAATCCCCTGCCGTTACAGAAAAGAAATCTGTAGCTTTACTGTTAGTAAAAAATCGCTGCAATAGCTCAATTATAGATAAATCCTTATGATTTCTATAAACAATAAAAAGATTTGAAGATACAATTCCTGCTAACGTCAGAAGAACCATATAAATTCCTGGTGACTTCTTAAGTGCCATCATAAATATTATACCACCTAGAATAAACGCCGAAGATCTAACTCCATAAAACAACGCTTGGGCAATATATATTACAGAACAAATAGCTAGAATTATCTTTGCTATCTTATTTTCTTTACTATAGTACCAAACCATTAAAAAGACCAGAATACCATATTCATACAATGAATTGGTATTAGCCACATAGTCTGAACCAGAAGAGCGTGTTATGCAAAAAATAAGAATATATGCAATACCTAGCAAACCTACATACGAAATTATAGGATTATTCTTTCGTCTTACTTCCTTAATAGGAACTGATGCTTCTTCAGCCTTCTTTAGTGCATTAGGTGTTAAAAATATGCCAAGTATAGTTATAGTAAGCAACATGCTTCTTGCATACATTAAAGAGTACTGTGAAGTGCATAGAAACCAAAACGTATCAACTTCTTTAAAATGCGGTAAAAAGAAATAATGTAGCATTACTGCAGAAATTGTAATATACGCTATTAAAGACGTCAATAAAAATAGCATTTTGGCTTTTCTACAACGTATAGCCAATAAAATACTGCTAGTCATCATCAAAGTACTTATAACATATTTGCTTATATTGAATTCTTTAATAAATACAACTGAAACTATACTCATTATAGCTAAAGATATCATAATGGTATATGACGTGCTGTTTATTCTATGTAACTTGTTAAAAAAATGTTTTAATTTGCTATCTTCTTGATTAACCAATATCTAATTCCTCTTTCAAAATTATGTATTTTCTATAAATTCACTTATAGTCTATGGCTCAGGTATCGAAAAAACCTCAGGACTGTACTTAGCTTCACCCAATTCATATAGTACCCAACAATAATTCGACTGCATTTCTATACAAAATTCCTCTGCTTGATCTTCAGTTAAAAAGAATGGTGTGATATAGTTTCTAGTAAAAAAACGAGTATAATATCCACCATAATATTGATTCTCAATTTCATTCAATAAATCGGATTTGTATTCTCCTGGTGTATCAAAAGGAATCATTATACCCAATACTGTATCTAGTGGTAAGTAATTGCTAAACTTTGGAATAACTTCAGTTATGCTCGGTATATTACCAACCCCTTCATACAGATAATTTTTATCACTAATCACACTTATAGGAATCCATGTGCCATCTTCAGCTAACTTAGAAGCATTTACCGGAGTTGTAACTATAATGTCAACTTCATCATTAATTTCTTCTAAATAGATATTTTCATCATTTTCAGGTATAATCAAAACGTCATCATACTCTTTATCAATTAAATTTAGCAAGAGTTTTGCACACAGCTCTGAATGACCCTTAGTACTAGCTAATAATGCTCTATCATTTAGAACTTCATTTATCGCTTCCTCTGCTGAATCTATTTCCGAATCCTGCCTTACACACAAAAGTTCAGGATATTTACCTAGAATAAAATACTCCCAATCAGCAGCTAGGTTTTCATTACCATCTATAACAGGTAAATACAAGGCCTCTTCGAACATCATTAGTAGAAAATTTCCATTATGCTCTTCATTCCATAGCAAATCTACAGCAACGCCATAATCCTTAAAAGGAGTTGTTTTTGCAGTATAATCATTTGCTTCAAATGCTTTGTCAACATTATTCCCCCATGCTCTTTTATCTCTAGTACTTTCAGAATATGTGAATATAATAATTGGATCAACATCTGCACCATTTGTAATATTATCTAAATCGTTACATGCTGTAAATATAAGTAAAAAATTAATAAAAAATATTGAATATAATATTTTTTTCATAAATATCTCCCATCTCCCTTTTCCATTTCTTTTGATCAAAAAAGCAAAGCCTCCATATATTTTTAATAACTCTACTACAGCTCATTAATCATCAAATATTTGCTAAATTATCTATAACTTATAAGATATGTAATGCAGCTGTTATCATGAGCCTCTTGACTTTTCAGTTTATTATCTTAGAATAATGATTCTGTTTTAGTTTATGTCTATTATACTAAATGGTATCGTAGCATAATTTGCCATTTAAATCAATGCCTTCTAATAAATCTTATTATCTTTATAACACGGATAAAATATGTTATCATTATGTGTGAATGTAAATAGGAAAAGTGGTTTACTTTTGAATGTTAATAGAAAGTTGCGATTTATGTCTGATAAATGATATTATTTTAATGTTGCTGCTTATTCTCTATTTAACATGATTACTGTAAACATGTTAAAGCAAATTGACATTAAAAGTATTAACATATTTGGAGGAATATATGAAAGCGCTGATTGTTTCTTGTGCCCATGCATACAAAAGAGAGGATGGAACTGTTTACACACCTTCTGTCCATAGCTACGAGTTCTTTAAAAGATACCTTAAAGCATTTGATGAGATAGAAGTAGTTGCACGATTATGTGATGCATCAGATGAAGAAACAAGAAATATGATACCCTTAAGCGGTCCGGGATTGTCAGTATGTGCTCTACCATATTTTAGAGGCATGAAGCAAATTATTAAATACCTACCTAAAATAATTAATGCTATTCAAAAAGGTAAAAAACGATGCAATTGTATAATCTACAGAGTTCCACAAATGGAAAGCTATCTGGCATGGGCTTTTGGTGGAAGTATAAAAAAACCGTTTTCAGTTGAAGTGGTAGCAGATCCTACAGGGTGGACACATGTAAAAGGTATTGCAAAAATATTAAATATAAATATGTTGAAGAGAATGTGTAGAAAAGCTAACGGAGCAACATATGAAACTACAGAATATCTTCAAAGGCTCTATCCACCAAGAGCATATATAGAAGGTACATCCAAATATGCATTTACTACAAATTATTCTTCTATACACCTTGAAAAAAAAGATATTTTGGATCCTAAAAACTATAATCCAATCCAACGCCCCTTTAAAATAGTGCATGTTTCTAATGCAATAGACGATGATTTAAAAGGCCATTCCACAGTAATAAATGTTACTTCTAAATTAAAAAAAGCTGGACACCAAATTATTGTAAAGTTTATAGGAAGCGGTTCAGCAATTGATGAATTTAAATTATATGCAAAGCAAATGGATGTTGAAGATTGCGTTAAATTTATTGGCAGAATTTCCAGAAAGCAAGAATTGCTAGATACAATGCACAAATGTGATGTATTACTCTTCCCGACTAGGTCAGAAGGATTACCCAGAAGTGTAATTGAAGCAATGGCTGTTGGTCTTCCTGTTCTGTCTACGCCTGTTGCCGGCATCCCTGAACTTGTGGAAAGGAAATACTTAAAGCTGCCTGATGACACAGAAGGATTTACTGAGATTCTATTACGTCTGCTTGAAAACCCTGATGAGTTAAATGAAATGAGCATAAAAAACGTTAAAACTGCAGGTAAATATACAAACGAGAAATTAGAAATCAGAAGAACAGAATTCTATGACAAACTAAGGAATATTGGAGAATAAAGTAACCTTGATATATATAAAGGCTTAAAACAATTGATGTAATTCTAACAGGTCATAGTTTGGAAAATAAATTACTTCTATCACATATTTTTTAGCAAAGAAAGTTTTGAATAAGCAAAATTAATCAAGGTGTTGGAAAGTTATTATACTCATCTATCTATGTTAGCTATTATTCATATTATCTGCTTTATAGTTCATATGAGTTAAAAGTGCAATAAAGACATTGGATTCTTAACAGCTTGTCTAAGCATAATACTTAAGGAACTTGCTCAGTCTATAGTTATAAGTATGAGAATACTGAGGGTAATTGCTTTTTATGTATTTAAAATGTATACTCCAGACTAGCAATTATAGAGTTACAAAACATCTTTAATAGGATTAATAGTCACAACTACTATAATTGCCATGCCCAAAATAGCATAGGTATTGGAATTAACAAGCTCCTTTTTCCTTGGTTTTTTCAAACTAATATGATAAGATGTATCTTGTTAATAGAGAAATTGCTTAGTGGTTTATAAATAGAAGATGTAAAGAGAAAAATATGATAGATAGTTTTTTAAAATTTGAGGATAAACACGATCTTTTGGATATGGAGATTGCTAAAGTAAAAGTGTGGCATCTTTGCAGGTTTCAAGTTTATAATGAAATACTCAAGCAAAAAGAGAACATGGGTGAAGCGCACGCCAATCTGACAAATATGAGTAAAACAAAAATACTGTTGATGAAAATAAAGCAAATACCCAACTATGTTTTTTTTAACCCCCTTTGTTTTCTGCAACAAAAAGACATGCTGGTAATTAACCACCAACGTAGAGTAAAAATAGACAGTAAATACAATTGTCTTTATACCGATCAATGGATTGAAGATATTTCGTCCTCATATTATGTATTCGAAGAACCAATGCTTGAAAGACACTATCGACCTATTCCTACTAAGCACATAAGATATACCGACTATATTACTTTTATGTTTTCCTTATCAAAACGATTCAAAAAATTTAATATTTCACATAGTGAAAAAAATATAATAAAGAAACTCATTCAAGATATCAATAAAAGATTTAGTGTTCATATTAATTATAATATATGGACAAAAAAAATTACTGATATAATACATATATATAAATATAGATATAATAAGATTGAAAAGATACTAAAAAAAGTAAGACCCAAGGTAATAGTAGAAGTAGTCTCATACAGCCCTACTCGAATGGCATTCACTGCAGCTGCAAAAAAGATTGGAATACCTGTTGTAGAATTACAGCACGGTGTCATCGGTAGCAAGGCAGTTGCATACAATTTCCAAAATAGAAGAGAGCTAAATATGTTCCCCGATTACCTTTTTTCATTCGGGCAATTCTGGAAAGATAGCGCTAGGTTTCCTATAGATGATGCTAATATTAAGGTAGTAGGATGGCCTTTTTATGAAAATAAGATAAATCAATTCGAGCAGGAAAAACTAGAAAACAAAAAAAACATTCTTTTCCTATCCCAAGGCACAGTAGGAGAAGGATTAAGCAAGGTAGCAGTTGATCTAAACAAATTAATTGATAAGACCAAATACAATATAATATATAAACTTCACCCCGGCGAGTACAGCAGATGGAAAGAAGAGTACCCAAACCTTATTGACAGCGGAGTACAAGTCATCGATAATAATCAATATGATATGCATCACTATTTTGCTAAGTCTGATATTCAAGTTGGTGTATATTCCACTACACTTTTTGAAGGTCTTGGTTATAGATTGGAAACATATATATGTAGATTGTTCGGGTATGAGTATGTTGAAGATTTATACAAAGGCAGAATTGCAGAGATATTTGATACTGCTGAAGAGCTAAAAGAGATGATTTATAAAGACAAAAAGGGCAATCAAATCGATATAGAATATTTTTGGGCAAAAGATAGCAAAAATAAAATCATAAAATATATTAATACAATTTTAGTAAACGGAAGAATAGATGAATAAGATAAACAAAATAAAAGAAAAGATAAAAAATAGTATAGGCAAAAGCCAACTTTCTTTTTTAAACCATACTAAAAACTACTTTATAGGCAATATCGCAACACAGGCACTCTCTTTTTTATCTGTGCCTATATTTTCACGACTGCTTATTCCCGCAGAATATGGTATGGTATCTGTATTCACATCTGTCACACAGATTATAACAATATTTTTAATGCTGGGCTTTCATAGCGCAGTTACTAGAAATTATAATGAAAAAGATGGTGAATTCCCTGTCTTCTTAGGCTCAGTAACCATCTTCTTAGTTGTCTATAATGCAGCATTTATTTTCGTATTATATCTTCTGAAAGAATACCTATCAAAATTTTTTGCAATCAGCCCTGCGCTTTTCTTTCTAGGCTGTATCAATGCCTTCTTAAGTGTAATCATTACATTATATCTTTATTATCTGCAAGCCAGCAAAAAAAGTAAAAGATATGCTGTAATATCTTTTGTAAAAAGTGCGCTAATCCTGGTTGTGGCTGCAATATGGGTCATAATCCTATCAGATGAAAGGCATCTGGGCAGGATCTACGGTATGGTTGCAGTCAATGCCGCTGTGCTTATATTCAGCATTATCAAAGTAATACAAATTGCATCATTTAAATATAGTTGGACAAAAGTCAAATATGCTCTGCAGTATGGTGTGCCACTTATACCACATATTGCATCAGGATTTATTCTTGCACAATTCGACAGACTGATAATCAATCAGCTAAATGGATTTGAAAGTGCAGGTATGTATTCATTTGCTTACAACGTCGGAATGCTGATGAATGTTGTAGTTATGTCTATGAACCGTTCCTGGCTGCCTATATTCTATTCGAAGTTGAGGGAAGAGAAACATAAAGAAATACATAATCTAGTAAAAAGCAATTCTAAAATAGTTCTACTTATTGCACTTGGATTAATATGCTTCTCCAAAGAAATGATTTATGTTCTTGCTGATCCAAAATACTATCCGTCAGTTAGTTTGGTACCTATAATTGTTCTTGGATATGTTTTAGTATATTTTTATACAATATATTCAAACTATGCATTCTACAGAAAAAAGACATACCTGATATCATTAAACACTATCGTAGCATGTGTAGTAAATATTGTTCTTAACTATATTTATATCCCAAGGTACGGATATACTGCAGCAGCATATACCACATTGATATCCTATGCGGTTTTATATATTCTTCATTTTATCAATACAAAACTCATACTAAAAGAGAGTGCCCCAAAAGTTAAAAACTACTCATACAGTGCATTGATTTTTGCAGCATTAGTAGGAGTATTCTATATAGTGACAAACTTTGAGATTCATTGGCTGTTGTTGATATTCTTTAAAATATTAATTGTAGGAGTCTATGCAGTATATATGTTTAAGGATGCTATAAAAAACAAAATAGATAAGATAGAATTGAAAATTGATATGTAGTGCAAAAAGTATATCTATTTTCAAGGGCACGAAATGTTTGCAATTCGGCTTGTACCATAATATAATATAGCATGATTAAACATTAATCAAATGTATAGTGCTAATAAGTTTGAAAGGTGAAAAATGATAAGAACAATATATAGAAACTTATATGCTTTCCAAAAGAAATTAAGAAAGAACATAGTAGGATTTCTTCGAGTAAAAAAGGTTCGACATCAAGTAAAAAGCTGCGGAGAACCTCTAAGCGTTTGGGGTAAATCCACATTTACAAATCACACTATACTCGGTAATAATACTAATTTTAATGGTATGGATATAAGAGGCGGTGGCACTGTAAAAATTGGTGATAATTTTCATTCCGGCATAGAATGCATGTTTATAACTCAAAACCATAACTATGATGGAGGCAAAAGCATACCTTATGACAATACATATATAATGAAAGATATTGTAATTGAAGATAATGTATGGTTAGGTAGTAGAGTAATAGTATTAGGTGGTGTAACTATAGGTGAAGGAGCAATTATACAGGCTGGTAGTGTGGTTACCAGCAATATACCTCCATGTGCAATAGCAGGAGGACACCCTGCTATAGTATTTAAGTATCGCGACAAAGAGCATTACTATAAACTTAAGAAAGAAAAAAAATTCTACTAAAACTTTAGAAAATAAGAGGTGGAACAAGTTAAATGAATATACTTGCCATAATACCCGCAAGGAGCGGATCAAAGACAGTTAAAGATAAAAACATTAAGCTAATGGCAGGCAAGCCAATGTTGGCTTATTCTATAGAACATGCAATAGCATCCTCTCTTATCAACCGAATTATCGTATCTACGGACAGCCCAAAATATGCAGATATCGCTAAGGAGTACGGTGCAGAAGTTCCCTTTTTAAGACCAGATGAAATATCTCAAGATTTATCAACAGATCACGAAGCATTTTTACATGCATTAAATGAATTGAAGCAAAAGGAAGACTATATGCCTGATATTGTAGTTCATCTAAGGCCTACATATCCAATACGAGATGCAGAAGATATTGACAAGATGATAACCATGCTAATAGAGAATAAGGATGCTGATTCTGTGCGCTCAATATCATATGCTAATGATAATCCGTTTAAGATGTGGACAATGTGCAGTGACGGACAGATAAAACCTTTAGTATCTAATATAAAGGATTGTTATAATATGCCTAGGCAATATTTACCAACAGCCTATTATCAAAATGCCTGTATTGATGTCGTACACGGAGACGTTATCACCGACAAGATGTCCATGACAGGGGATAATATCATGGGCTATCTTATGAGCAAGAACTTTGATATCGATACTAAGGAAGAATTTGTAGCAGCAGAATCATATCTGAATATTTTACAGGGCAGCAAGACATTCTGCTTTGATATTGACGGAGTTATAGCCCTATGTAGGAAGGATCTGGATTATTCTAAGACACAGCCTAATGAAGTGATAATAAGCATAGTAAATAGGCTATACGACTATGGAAATGAGATTATTCTTTTTACGGCAAGAGGATTTAAAACTGGTATTGATTGGAGAGAGGTGACCAAAAATCAAATGAAGGAATGGGGAGTAAAGCATCATATGCTTATGCTCGGAAAACCCTCTGCTGATTATTATATTGACGACCACACAATGACTATTGATACATTACTGAAATTGTTTTAACAAAACAGAAGGAGAGAAAGCGATGAGTAGAGATATTTTCAAAGATTTATTTATTTTCGAGATGGCTAACAACCATCAAGGTTCTTTAGAACACGGACTAAACATAATAAAAAAGATGGGCAAGATTGCCAAAAAGCATAATATAAAAGCCGCAGTAAAACTGCAGTACAGACATTATGATACTTTTATACATGATGATTATAAAGACAGAACAGATGTAAAACATATACCAAGACTAATGGGCACTCGCCTCAGTCAAGAAGATTTCACAAAGATGGCAGAAACAGTAAGAGCTGAAGGTATGATAACAATGAGTACACCATTTGATGAAGAATCGGTTGGCTTGTGTATGGATCAAAACCTGGATATTATAAAAATAGCAAGCTGCAGCAATATGGATTGGCCTCTTTTAGAAGCAGTAGCTGATACAAAAAAACCTATTATTATCTCAACAGGTGGTTTGGAAATTCACGGAATAGACAAAATATACAATTTCCTTACACATAGAGACTGTAATTTTGCTATACTACACTGCATTGGTGTATATCCAGCTCCGCCTGAACTTCTTCAGCTTGATTATATTGATAAATTGAAAAAGAGATATCCTGGTGTTGTTATCGGATACTCAGGGCACGAAAGCCCTAAAGATACTGTTGTACCTACAGTTGCTGTTGCAAAAGGAGCATCAATATTAGAGCGGCATGTAGGATTGCCCACAGAAACTATTAAGTTAAATGCGTATTCAATGAATCCAGAGCAAGCAGACAAGTGGATAGAAGCTGGAGTTTTAGCTAGAACAATGTGCAGATACGAAAATGATAAAAAGATAAGCGAATCAGAAAGAGAATCTCTGCTTTCTCTAAAGAGAGGCATATTCGCAAAGAAAAATATCACAAAGGGCGATGTAGTAAAAAGAGAAGATGTTTTCTTCGCTATGCCATGTACCACTGGTCAGATGACCAGTGGAGAATTCTTCGAAGATATGACAGCATCAAGAGACTATAAAGTAAATGAGGGCATATTTGAAGAAAAGCCTGTTAAAGATGTATCTCTAGTGCGTAGCGTTGTTCACGAAGCAAAGGGCATGATTAACGAAGCAGGTATTGAACTAGGAGATGTGTTTGATGTAGAACTATCTCATCATTTCGGAATGAAAAACTTTAGAGATTATGGTGCAGTTATTATAAGCATTGTAAACAGAGAATACTGTAAGAAGATTATCGTAGTATTACCTGGACAAAAGCATCCGATACATGCTCATAAAATTAAGGAAGAAACCTTCCAATTACTTTATGGCGATCTTGACATTGTTCTAGAAAGTGAAAGCAAAACACTTGAGCCAGGC
>Ga0209692_10001767_pt1 | contig 27219 bp, 25 predicted proteins | sample tdDd472_FD_187129 | JGI IMG/M metagenome (GOLD analysis project Ga0209692, IMG submission 187129) | Marine sediment microbial communities from the Atlantic coast under amendment with organic carbon and nitrate - tdDd47.2 (SPAdes)... | ecosystem: Environmental > Aquatic > Marine > Coastal >... | reverse complement strand
GGCAATGGAAAAAGGAACTTATTGAGAATACGAATCCTCAATGGGAGGACTTGTGGAGCAGTATTGCTTCTTAGTGTTTAGTGAAGCTATGTTCAAGCCTGAAGGAAAGAGCAGATCCTGAATCAAGTTCAGGATGACATGCTTGTGGGGTTGAGCTGCAATTCTGATAGCTTATTCGGCTTCATGTACCTTGTACTAATGAAAGAATCTATTCAAGAAATCAATATTTCCCTTAATATTTTCCTAAATAGCTACGAATGCAAACTAATCATCTAACAGATAATAATCTTCCTACCGACTTGTCATCCTGAACTTGATTCAGGATCTGCTCTTTTCTCTTAATGATGACTAACAAAATCTAAATCAACTCACTCAAGGCTGTGTAAATTAGCTTACAGCCCAGTCCAAACAGCAGTACGTAAATAATATTGAGGAAGGTTTTCTGCGATAAATGAGCCTGGAGCCATTTACCTAATGCGACGCCGATTAATGCGACGGGGATCAGGAGCGCGCCTTGCAAGATGATCTGTTTGTTGAATTGCTCAAGGGCGATGTAGGGATAGAGTTTGAACAGGTTGATGGCGGCGAAGAAGTAGACTGCGGTGGCGAGGAATTCGCTGCGTTGCAGTTTTTGTTTGAGCAGGAACATGTTGAGTGGCGGGCCACCGGCATGGGCGAGGAAGCTGGTGAAGCCTGCGCTGGCTCCGGCAACGGTTCCCAAAAGCGCATTGGGTTTATGTTGCTGTGCTTTGTTGTCTTGTTTGGGCCATAGTTGAATGACTACAAAGGCGATGGCTATAACGCCGAGCAGCAGTCGTATCCAGTCTTCGGATAGTTGATCGGCGGTGGCATAACCGATTGCGACGCCAATGAGGGAAGCTGGAATCAGTGCGATTAATAATTTGCGATTGTATTGTCCCCACCAGAGTTTGAGGCTGAAAACATCCATGATAATTAACAATGGCAACATCAGAGCGATGGCTTGCAAGGGTGGCATGACCAGCGACAACAGCGGCACGGCAACCGCGCCTGCACCACCGGCAAATCCTGACTTGGAGATGCCTGTGATGAGGACTGCGATTACCGCTACGCTCCAGTATAGAATTAACTCAATCAACAACTTTCCTTAAGTGTATGTCCTCAGTTCAAAGGCGCCATATCAAAAATCAGCACCTCGGCTTTGTTGCCATTGGCAAGCGCGATAGTTGCGCCGGCTTCAAAACCAACGCCATCACCTTGATTCAGATCCTGGCCATTAACCTGCACGCTGCCACGCGCCGCATGTAACCATGCTTTGCGCTTTGCGGACAACTGATGCATTGCTGACTCTGCGCCATCAAAAAGCCCTGCATACATATCCACATCCTGTCCTATTGTCACTGAGCCATCTCGACCACTTTGCGAGGCAACCAGCTTCAATGTGCCACGCTTCTCATCATCACTAAAGGCTTTTTGCTCATAACCGGGCTCTGTGCCCTGCTCCGCTGGTAAAAACCAGATTTGCAGAAAGCCTGTGGTGTTTTCCTGATCATGATTAAACTCGCTGTGGGTGACGCCGGTTCCGGCCGACATGCGCTGCACTTCGCCGGGACGAATGACTCCTTCATTGCCCATGCTGTCTTTGTGCGCTAAGGCACCCTCTAAAACATAAGAGACAATTTCCATATTCTGATGGCCGTGGGTTTGAAAGCCAGCACCCGCGCGAACCTTGTCATCGTTAATCACCCGCAAGCTTTCATAACCCATAAACTTCGGATCGTAATAATGCCCGAAGGAAAAGGTGTGCGAAGTATTCAGCCAACCGAAGTCAAAGTTCCCACGCTCATTAGCTCGACGAATTAACATAACAACTCCTTAAGTTTGGTTTACAGGAGTTAGCTTAGGTCGCGTTAGAAATAACTTCAACGCATAGAAATTGATAGCTGGTATACGTGGAGTGCATAGTTATTCGTTGTCTGTTCCCGTCACGATACTGACATCTTCGCCGTCAGCGGAAACCTGCACTTGAAACTCAATAGGACGACAGCAGATCTGACAATCTTCAATATACGACTGTTGCATAATGGAGGGATCAATAAGGATGGTTTGCGGCTCACCGCAATAAGGACAATAAATGATGGATTCGATTTGTCTAAGCATGTGCCATTCTGGATCAGCTTAGACTTGGTTGGCAAGATCAGGAAGCAGGTTTTAGGACTAGCTCTTCATCGGGCTCGTAACTGACCACTTCGATACGATTACGACCGGTTTTCTTGGCTTGATACATGGCAATATCTGCATCACGGGTGAACAATGAGGAACTGGAGTCTTTAGGGGGGATTCCGTAACAAACGCCGGTGCTGATAGTGAGATATGGGCTAACCGCTGAATATTGGTTTTCAATTTTAAGATCGATAATAGATTGTCTTAGTTGCTCAAGGTGCTGCAATAAACAATCGACCCCATTTTCCAAGGTTGCAACAACCACAAATTCCTCACCACCAAACCGAGCAACCAGGTCTGCTTTTCGGGAGAAACTTTCAGCAATAACACCGGCCACTGCTTTCAAAGCTTTGTCGCCTTCCAGATGACCATAGTGATCGTTGTACAACTTGAAGCTATCAATATCGATAAAGATTACTGCCATGGTTGCTTCGAGCCTTTGATGTACTGCCCACAAACGATCCAGTTCCTGCGCAAAGTAACGGCGATTATGTAAACCGGTTAAAGCATCACGGCTAGCCAGTTCTTGCAACTCATCCTTCAAACTCAAAAGGCTTTCGTGCCTTTCCTGAATGCTTTGCTCTTTTTCGACTCTCTGGGTCACATCTTTTTGTACTGCGATGTAATGCGTTAACTGACCATTACCAGAAAACACCGGAGAAATACTCAACTCACTCCAGAAAGGTTCGCCGGACTTTTTATGATTGCGGAAAGTGACGCGGCATGATTCTCGATTAGCAATCGTTTGACGTAACGTTTCAATTTCTGGCTGCTCTTCAGTGCCTTGAATATAAAGCCAATAATCATTACCAATCACTTCATCTGCAGTATAGCCGATTAATGATTCAAAGGCGGGATTAACAAAAATGATGCGACAACCATCACCAATAATTTCTGATATGACAATGCCATCCACCGTTGCTTTCAAAGCTTCGGCGAGCAGATCGGATGAAATAGAGTCAGTGCTCTTAGTAACTGTACTCTTTTGAACAGTGTTCTTTGCCATTACTATATCGATTATGGATGATAAAGCAGGCTCAAAGAAGAAAGGAGAACCCGCTATTAACTCATGGCAACTTATCCATAATTGCACTCAATGAGTACACAATAACATCCCCAAGTCCCTAGGAAGCGCTAGTTTTATACCAGAGCTTGGTTAATTTTAACACAGATATATTGTAGGATTATTCATTAACTAGCAAAATATTAGAGAAGCTTGATATATATCAAGAAATATGACTTTTAGTCATAACAATGGAAAAGCTTAGCTTATTTCGACTCGCCATGGCGGATTGAGCCTGTTGTCGCCAGCCCAATACAATTTAATCTTATTGCCACTGGGATCATGAAGAATGGCTTCTCGCCACAGATAGCTCATGTCAGTTGGCAATTGCTCAAACTCAAAACCTTTTTCAATAAGCTCATCAACCCACTCATCGAGAGCTTCATGCTCAAAGTAAATGGTTGCGCCCGAGCCGTTGGTTTCTGGCTCCAGCATCAGAGAAAAAGTTGAGGGCTCAGGACTATCAGAACGAGCAGGACACTCAAACCGAGCATAATGCGGCGAATCGACGATCTGCACAAAACCCAGCCGCCGGTAGAATTCTGTCGCTTTCGGTATGTCATTTACGGGTAGTGTAACTTGATTAAGATTCATATTGTTTTCCTACTTCTTCGTTACCCCAGAAAAAGCCTGATGCCATAACCAATGGTTGCCAGGGTTAAAACCCCGGATAACCATAAGCCAACAAACCACAGGATCTTTTTCCAGGCGGGTTTGTCGACTTGCCTTTTCTCATCAACCTTATCCTGGTTCATCAGTGATAAGCCTCATCCGCTTTAACCTTACCGCGGAAGACCCAGTATGCATAAGCAGTGTAGCCAATAATAATCGGTAGTAATGCTGCCGCGCCCACTAGCAGGAATTTCAAACTATCATCCGGAGCGGCTGCTTGCCAGATGGTAATCGAAGGCGGTACAAGATTAGGATAGAAGCTGATTAGAATACCGATGTAACTCAGTACAAACAGACCAATAGCATAAAAGAATGGGCTATTTTCACGACCTTTGCGCAAGCCATTGAGTAGCTGAAAACCGCAGAACAACACAGCTAATGGCACAATGATCAAGTAGTAAAGATTCGGCGCATCAAACCAGCGATGCAAGTATTGCTGTTCGATAAACACCATCCACAGACTGATGATGCCAATAAAGAGCAAGGTCAGCCAGGCTGCGATTTTGGCAAATTGAACGGACTGTTTTTGTAGTTCGCCTGTGGTTTTCATATTGAGCCAGGTTGCCCCCAACAGCACGTAACCCACTGCTAAGGCAATGCCGGTTGTGATACTGAAGGGTGTTAACCAATCCCACCAACCGCCAGCATAGGCACGATCAGCAACGGTAATGCCCTGCACCAATGCGCCGAGCGCGATGCCCTGACACAAAGTAGCAACCAACGAACCGAGGAAGAAACCGCGATCCCACCAGTCTTGCGAGTTTTTGGTGCGCCAGTGAAACTCAAAGGCCACACCACGGAAGATCAAACCGAGCAACATTACAATAATCGGCATGTAGAGGGCTGGCATAATCACTGCATAGGCTAATGGGAATACGGCAAAGAGGCCGCCACCACCGAGCACCAGCCAGGTTTCGTTGCCATCCCAGATGGGTGCCACCGAATTCATGGCCGTTTCTTGATCGGTTTTGCTTTTGATAAAGGGGAACAGAATGCCAATACCCAGATCAAATCCGTCGAGGATAATATAGGCGAGCACTGCAAAGGCAATCAGCCCGGCCCAGATCATAGCGTAATCTATGCCTGAAGACGCAATCGTCATAGAATCAATCATTGGTCACCCTCCCTTTTTTACCATCTGCTGTGCCATCAGACTTACTGGCCACCCGATTGGATAGGAACACGGTAGTTTGCGAATCGTCATCGACTTCGATGACTTGCGATGGCCGCTTGCCCATCAAGCGCATGGTGTACCAGACACCCGCTCCAAACACGATAAAGTAAACCAGCATGAAGGCCAGTAATGAGGTGGCGACCGCTGGTGCATCTAGCGGTGAAGCCGAGTCAGCGGTTTTTAACAAGCCGTAAACCGTATAAGGTTGGCGCCCTACTTCGGTGACAAACCAGCCAGCCAGGGTTGCGATAATGCCAGACGGAGCGAACACAATGGCTACTCGCAACAGCATGGGCGAATCATAAAGTTTCTTGCGAGCGCGTAAATACAGACTCCAGAAACCTATCGCAATCATGCCCATACCAATCGCCAACATGAGGCGGAAACTCCAGAACACAATTGGCACATTTGGCCATTCATCTTTGGGAAATTGATCGAGGCCAACCAGCTCACCATCAGGATCATGAGTCAGAATAAAGCTGGCTGCTTTGGGGATTTTGATGGCGTAATCAACGGTCTCTGTTTCGCTATTCGGCAAACCAAATAAATACAGCGGTGCACCTTTTTGAGTGTGGTAATTACCTTCCATTGCCGCGACTTTAGCAGGCTGATGCTCCAGCGTATTGAGTCCATGCAGATCACCAATCAGTAACTGCAAAGGTGCAACCAGGGCAGCCATCCACATTGCCATGGAGAACATCAAGCGCGCCACTTCATTGCGCTCCCCTTTCTTGCGAGCCTTGAACAAGTGCCAGGCACCGACACCACCGACCAAAAAGGCTGTGCTCAAGAAAGCCGCCGTCGTCATGTGCGCTAATCGATAAGGAAACGAAGGGTTAAAGATCACCTCGAACCAGTCTGCGACAATAAACTGCCCCACCTCGTTAATCGCATAGCCAGTTGGTGTTTGCATCCAGCTATTAACGCTCAGGATCCAGAAAGCAGACATCAGGGTACCGATTGAAACCATTACGGTAGCAAAGAAATGCAAGCCCTTCCCCACTTTGTTCATGCCAAACAGCATGACGCCTAAGAAGCCGGCTTCAAGGAAAAAGGCTGACAGAACCTCATAGCCCATAAGCGGACCAAGCACGGGACCGGTTTTATCAGAAAAGACACTCCAGTTAGTGCCAATCTGATAGCTCATCACCACGCCGGACACCACGCCCATACCAAAAATGATGGAGAAGATTTTGAGCCAATATTTAAATGCAGCGAGGTAAACCGATTTACCGGTTTTCAGCCAGAGGCCTTCAAGAACAGCGAGATAAGCGGCTAATCCGATGGATAAGCCAGGAAAGATAATATGAAACGCGATGGTAAAAGCGAATTGAATTCTCGCCAGCAGCACAGCATCGAGCAGCTCCATCCATAACCTCCTTTATTTAAAGAGAGAATTGACCCAGATCAAGGCTAAGACCATCATACCGTGCAGGCCATTGGAAACAAGGGACTTTGCACGGTCTTTGCAGGATATTTTGTATGGACAAATTAAATTTGGATTAGTTTTTGTATGGAGCAAGTATTGGTGAATTGATTGACTATTTACTGAGTAAGCAATCTTCTGGCAAATTGATGGGTTACGCTTCTCTAACCCATCCTATGAGTACTAAGCCTCAGGCATTTTGATGGGTTACGCTTCGCTAACCGGGTCTGCCCCCCTTGGATAAACCCATCCTATGATGAGCTTAACCGTTACCTTCGTTATAGGATGGGTTAGGCGCTAGCCGTAACCCATCAACTAGCCTTCACCATAATTCTTATCGCATCCAAATTCATGAGCTACCGCACCACCCCAATCAGCAGGAAACAAACCCTTTCTGACGTCACGGTGAAAGCTTGAATACGGCCAATCAATAACTCGTTTGACATGACCATGTTTAACTGGATTAAAGTAACAGTAGTCAATGTGCTTTCTATAATCCTTTTCATGAGCAATGAGATGTGCCCAAAACCGTCTCTGCCATATTCCTCTTTCTTTTTTATTAGCTCTCGAAGGTGTGATGATTTCATTAGAGCTAATCCCCCTGGAGAAATAACTTTTAATTAACCGAATAATCGTGGAGTAGTTTTGATTAATATCTGAGAACGTCAGTAAACAATGAAAATGTTCAGGAAGGACTGTTATGGCATCGATATTAAATGGATATTGAGCTTTTACCTTATAAAAAGCTTCTCTTAACAAATCAATATTTTCCGTTAATAACTTAGATTTACGATTAGCTAAATTAACCGTAAGAAAATAGGCACTATTTGGATTATAGATCCTTCTGTAATTAGTCATTCCTTTGACTCCAGCTTGTGGTTTGATGGGTTACGCTACGCTAACCCATCCTATAAAAGTTTGGGGGTTCATTTTATAGGATGCACCCAAGGGGGCAGACTCGGTTAGGCGTCAACTGTAACCCATCACATAATTTATTCTTCCTCGAAATTCTGTTTAATATACTTACCCATAAACCATTCGAAAAACACATGACTATTCAAATAGCCACGAAAACCAATCACATAAAGGAGCACCAGCAAACTATAAAGCATGGTTAAAAATCCGCTTAAGGATAAAAAGTCTTTGGCTATAATCATCAAGTTTAAAGCTTGCAGAAGTGCTACCACATACAACATGGCACGCATAAACTTCCATAACGAACGTGCCTTAAACAGGATCGTCAGATTACTCACTAACAGACCACCCAGCAAAGTCCAATGAGCTAAAGCAATCAGTACTTCACTGCTGGACTGAATATAAAGCCGATACAGGAACCATAAAGCAATCAACATGATCCCAGTATTTATTAAGACAACGATTTTTGTACTTTTAGGCATTCTTTTAGCTATTCCTTAATTGGCATTTGTTACCAACTCTTTGTTAGTCGCACTCCAAAACTTCTACCTTCAGCATATGGGGCGACATCATCCGATGACGAAAAGTATTCTTCATCAAATGCATTATCAACAAAAAGTGATAAATCAAATGTCTCACTTAACTTTTGTTTATAAGCTACTTTGCTTACCCAGGCGGATGGTGTCGCTTGTTCACCCGACCCGAATTCATCTTTTGAAAGCCGATATTGTAACGAAAAGTCCATAGACCAGCTATCAGCGAAATACTGTGCTCGGGTTTGCAGACGATTTGCCGGAATATCAGACAGCGTGTTGTTATCCTCATCTTTGCCTTTAACAAACATAGCACCAAGGCCTAATTGCCATTGCTCATTGATCACAAAATTAGAATCAAACTCAGCACCATATATTACGCCATTATTAAGGTTACGATAAGTTAACAAGCCCGGCGATACTTCTATTCGTTCAATATAATCGCTGATTTTTTGATGGTACAGATTCACTCTGATCTGCTTATTTTGAGTACCATATTGTAGTCCCAGATCAAAGCTCAGCGAGCGCTCTTTGCTCAGTTCAGGATTGCCAATCACTTCACCTCGTCCGGTTGTGCCGGTATAAAACCGCTCACTTACTGTAGCAAACCTGACTCCAGTTCCGATATTGGCAGTCAATAAAACATTAGACGTTATAGGGTGAGACCAGCCAATAAAGCCCGTAACTGCGTTATCGGAAGTTGACTCATAGCCTTGGTTTGTTTGATGATTATTGATTAAGCGAGCGCCCATTTGCCATTTGGTTTCTCCCCACAGTCGATTCACCGTTGCATAAGTTGCTATTTCTCTTTCTGTAGCACCATTAAGACTTTGACTCTGGGTCACGGTATTGTCGGAATAAGATAATTCTTGCTCTACTGCATCAATATTGGCTCTTTTAAATCCATCCACTCCCCACAATCCCTCTATAGAGGCAGCTGGTGCCTTCCAGTTGTTTTCAAAGTGGAAGCCAAAATCCTGTGATTCATTGACGACAGAGTTTTCGCGCTGCGCGGGTCTAATGGTTAAGGTTTCAATCTCATTAGGATGCAAATAAATACTCGCCCTCCAGTCTAACCCCTGGGCGCTGAACTGACTTAACAGATGTTTTTCAGAAGGTACCGTTACTAAGCGATCAGGATATTGCGTACTGGAACGGCCAATGTCATCACCATCGCTGATTATAAGCATCCACTCATAATCAATGCCATCTAAGCTCCAGTGCTTAATAAAGCTACCGGACAGCTGGTTATAAGCATTATTTAACTCATTACCAAAAGCATCTTCGCTATTATTTGAATATTGCCTGGCTATTGCGGCTGACCAGTCTGTGTCACCGGTGCCATAAATTTGGCTGTTTCTATTGCCTTGTGTCTGGTAATCAGCCGAAAAAAATGAACCGTTATAAAAGGCTGGGGATAGCTTAACGACACCACCCAAACTTCCTGACTGATACAACGTTGAAGCGGGTCCCCTGGACACTTCAGCATGGTCTAATAATAATGGATGCAAAAATGAACTTGCTACGCCAGCTCTTCGTTCCGCTTTAAGCGGTATATCGGACACATAGGTTAATACTCTATGTCTTGAAAGCCCCCGTATAGAATACACTTGAAACAATCCAGCCTGACCGTTTTCGGCTACGCCTGGAACTTCTACCAGCATGTCTAAAATAGTCGATGGATAAATAGTTAGTTGTGTTGGCGAGACGAAACTTGAAGCAGTGTTCAAGTCAGTGAAATGCTGTGGTGCACGACTTGCCAGAATGGTTATTTTTTCAGGTTGAGATGATTCATCGGAAGCATCAGCAGCAATTGAATCGCCACACAAATCAGGGCAATTGTTTTTATCGCTGTTTATCGCCTCAGTAGCAGTTGCAAAACAACTGTATAAGCTCATGAGCACAAAACTCAAAACTAAATTTTTTTTCATTTCCAATCACATATCAATAATCAAAGCACAATGAAAAAAGCACTGGTGGAAACCACCAGTGCTTTTTATTTTAGAAAATACGATTAAGAAAGGTATCTTCTACGTCTTGCTAAACCAGCTAGTGCTAATAACGCAAGGATAACTAATCCTGTGCTACCACCACCGCCACGAGAAGGGTCTTTATTAATAGACAATGTTACTTGGCTAGTCCCTAACTCTGCTTTACCGACGTTTGACAACTCGAATCCAAAGTCCAGATTAGAGTCTTGGTCTGTATCGATGGTCTCAATGGTTACAACTTTATCCGCAGTTTCACCATGAGCCCAGGTCAGAGTACCCGAAGCTTCGGTGAAGTGAGTTCCAGCAGTAGCCGAACCACTTACGGTTGCATAATCAACAGTTACCTGATGATCAGAGCCATCAACACGAGATACCGTAACCTGAATGGAGCTACCATTTCTTACAGCACCGGTATTACTACTGATGCCTATCTCACCAAATACAGGCTCTCTTACGGTCAAGTTGACGTTCTTGGCAATCGTTCCATACGGAGTATCGTTACTAATAATAGCTTGAGCTTGGTAAGTACCAATTGGTAAATCTAGAGTTGAGATATCAAACTCCAGGTCAAACGCGCCATTAGCATCAACACTACCCGTTGCAGCTGTTACCGTTACCCAGGTTGGAGCAATATCACAAACGCCTGTTTCACCTGAAGTAATGCCAACCACTGTTTGTCGACTTTGGTTAACTGCCCACAAGTTGCCATCGCAATCTATGCCAAGACCAGCCTGACCGCCATCCATCAAATCTTCAAGAATCTCGTCGCCGTCGGTATCAACCGATGGGATAACAATTTGACCGATAGCATCCAGCTCTGGAGTAGAAGCATCCAGCACCAAGATATCTGGCTCGACACTTCCAGCAGATTCGTTAGACATCACGAACAAATGATTGGTCGAAGGGTTTAATGCAAGACCTGAAACCGCTAAATCAACATTGATAGAGCGTAGAATATTGCCTTCCGCATCAAACTGATGAATAACGCTGTCATTCCAAGAACCAGCATAGAAAGTTCCTGAAATTGGGTCATAAGCTAAACCACGCTGTGATGTACCAAATGCAGGACAGATTTTATTGCCTGTAACAGCTTTAGCTACAGGATCAATTTCATGGATACAAGTATCACCTGTAACAGCAACCTGCCATAAAGTATTGGTACGTGCGTTATACGCTAGATCAGCAGCATAACCGACAGTGATAGCACTGGTATCAATAAACTCACCCGTTTTGGTTCCATCAGCTGAGTATTGATGCAAGGCATCCAGCGCAGCTCCACCAAGGGTTACGTCACCAACCCAAACATCTGAAGTTGATTTATCAATACCAATTCCCCATCCGAGCGTAAGCTCTGTTGCAAACTGCGCAACAAAATCTACTGCTACTTCAGGAGCGCTAGGCGCGTAAGAGCGATAACGGATCTTCTTGGTGTCTAACTCTCGCAACGCTTTAGGACCGAAACGACGCGTAGCCTGGTCATAAATACCATAAGGCTTACCCATCTGCTCCTCTTCACGAGTTAAGTATAAAGACAACGCAAAACTTGCGTCTACATTACCGATATTTTCAAGTGAAACATTTGCTGTTTCCTCAACACCTGCTGCAACCTCTAGCTCGATCGCTCCAACTTCTAGCAAGCCCGCATCAAGCATCACTGGCTGCCCTAAATCAAACTGAGACAGATCAACTGTTTGAGTTTGATAGTTGTTCGCAGATACTTCAACTTCAGTGACTCCATCAGCACCGATGAACAGTCTGAAAAAGCCATCTTCCAAGCTGTCATCAGCTGGAGTTTCTACAGAGCTGGTTGAAGAAGAAGAACCACTGACACTTGCACCATTAAGAGCCAGTTGAGTGTTGTTATCAACAACATAGCCACTTGCATAATAACCGGCACCAGCAACACAACTTGGAGTTCCGAAGGCAATGTTATCAACGTATGCATACCACTCATAGTCAGCTTCATAGGCAAAACGAATCTGGAAACTTGTTGCCCCAGCAAGCTCTGCTGATAAATCAATAGAAAGGTTGTCTACAGTATTAGTTGCCACGAAGTCATAAACAGATACCCAGCCAGCGTCATCAACATTGATATCCAAAGTATACACATCACTACCAGCAAAAGTTCTGAATAAGCTCGTGAAGCTTAAAGTAGTGGATTGAATATCAGCTACGTTAATAACTGGCGAAACGAGTACTGAACTGACCAAATTGCCAGCGCCAGCCGCATCACTATCAATCGCTGCGGCTTCGCCGTTGACATTCAACAAGTTACCCTTTGGTGCTGTTGAGGCTGCTTGCCACTCCATACCTGACTCAGTGATATCTTGGACTGTCCAACCTGTTGGCGGCACGCCTGCATCAAAACCTTCAAAGAAAGTATTCCAAAGATAACCATTGGCGGTACAGTTAGAATCAACTTGCAATGCAAAGTCCTGCACTGGTGTGTTCTCTGGAAGAATGTCATAGCTTTGATTTAGATAGCCTGGGTCAATTGAAATCGCCTCAATTTTTACTAAGGTGCCTTCATAGGCTTCTAGAGAATATTGACCGCTTGCTGGATCGGTAAAGGTAGAAATGGTTGCGCCTGGAGCAGTAATAACTACTTCTGCATAAAGCGGAGTTCCAAGGCCTGAACCGTCTGTTACGACACCGCTGACGGTCACTGCATCTGCTTCATCAAGAGACACATCAACGTCTTCAACTTCATCTTCAGCCAAATTGATACCATCAACATTTCCAGCAAGATAGCCGTACTTAGTGAAGTCAAGATCATAAGTACTATCTGCAGGTAATGTTAAATCATAGTTACCATCCGCATCGGTGATTGCAGTTGCGCCACCGGCAGCAACTCTAACGCCCTCAATAGGACTGCCTGAACTATCGGTTACTGTACCTTCGATATAACCTTTTGGACCAGCGACACAGTTATCAAACTTGAAGCTACCAATATAAGTTGACCAGCCAGTTGAGTTGTTGTTCGCCGTTTTATAATACTCAGTGGTATACCAGAAAGTACAATCATCTACCGGATCAACGCTTAAGCTACTATAGTCACCCCAGCGATTCGCGCCAGTTTGAGCGCCTTCACCAGCTTTCAGTTCTTGCTCAGCAACCGTTAGCGTGTCAGCTGGATCGCCCTGATAGCGACCGCTGAATCGAATTGACGGGAATGTAGCTGGGCCCGATACACTGTAAGCAACGCCAATGTTACCGACTGCATCCATCGCCGCACTACCCATCCAACGTGAGTTACCATCAGCAAGATTGAAAGTACCTTGGTTGGCAACTGATGCATCACCGGTAGTACCATCGATATCAAACTCATACCAACGTACACCAGCAATATTTGAGTCAGTATCTGAACCCACCACAGTGTGGTTGGCCACTAACTTATGATCCGTGCCATTCAAGAAGCGATAGGCCAGGCGGAACATCATGCGTTCGCCAATTGCATCAAGCTTCTGTGCATTCGGTTGGACAATACAGTCTCGGCTAAATCCACAAACACCACCATTGTAATCTGCAACAGCTAGTGTATTTTTCAGGTTGAAACTTGAGTTGGCGGGAGTGTCCCAGTCAACGTCAAAAGTCCATACGTCCATCGTATTAAGAGAAGTACCCGACGTGACGAAATAACCTGGCATACCTTCCGGTGGCAAATAGCTGCCATCAATGTCTGCTGGCATTGGTGTAAAGGTATTTGGATGAGTGGATTCAAGGTCAATAATCACCTGTTGTGCCGGTTGACCTGCAAGCATCTTTTCACGCTCGTATGCAACAACACCTGAGCCTGCGAATGAAAGCGCAGGAGCTTCAAACTGATTTACACCCATATAATAAGCATCAGTCCACACGCCAAAGTGAGGATAATCATTAAACTTAGTTGTGCTGTAGGCAAAGTCATACAGATAGTATGCACCGGTCGGATCGTTTGTTTGAGAAATCGCTATACATTCTCTGTTATCAGTAAATCCGTCTGTGAATGCAAACTGACTCAACATCCATCTATCGGCTGCACTATCATATAAAACAATAGGATCACCACGGTTAGTTGATTCACACAAACCACCAAAACCAGACCACAATTGGTTAATAGCAATTGGGCCTACCAGTTGATTACCATCTTTGTCCCAAATAGCTAAAGCAGTATTAACCATTTGAACAACATGGTTAGGCCCAACATCAGCTACGGTATCTGGCGGAACGGCACCCGTCACGTTACCCATACCATCGAAACCCGTTTCGATTGAAGGTATTAAGGGAGAAAAAGCATCACGCTTTTGCTGAGTTTGGAGAACGGGATCACCTGCAAAGTCTACATTTTTTTGTAGTATGTCTTTTGCAAAAGGATGATTTTGATTAGGAACTTCTCTAATCAAGTCAACACCAGGTATTTTTTCACCTGACTGACTTAATTTGTACTTACGCGCGTTGGTAATTTCTGGCAACGGTTTGGCCACAGTGCGCAATGGCTCACTGAGTTTTGGCTTTGACAATACGACCTTAACAGAATCACGATCTCCTGCCTCGGCAACATTAGCCCCCCCAAAGATAGCAGTGGTACCTAATAAGCCTGCTATGCATAACCTGACCAAAGTTTTATTGGTGTTTGACACAATAACTCCTTGTATAGATTGATTATTTAATGATTACTAAGCTCCCCCCATCACACAACGCTGGGTTATATGAATTTTTAGAGCTACAATTTTATAACACAAGCCTCTGCGATATACTGTAGAAAGTTGTAGTCATTTGTAGCTGACTGCGTGACATGTTTTGTATATTTCAACTCTCAAGAAAGTTGATTAGCTCTCACTGGTCGGATTCTTTTCCCTCTTCCGAGTCCTTTTCCTGCTCGTCCTGCTTGTATTTTTTATCGATTAACTCTTTAGGATACTCAGGATTAGGCACCTCACAAACTCCCTGTTCGTTTTTATATTCATCATCACAATCCTGCTTTTTTAATTCTGATTCTCCAGATATCTCACTCAAGGGTCTGCTCTCTTGAGGTGTTACCGTTTGTTGCGATTCAAGGTTAGTTTTATCTGCCATCTCATCGTCCTTTGCCGAGTCGTTAGCGCAACCCGTAACTAACAATGCTCCTACAAGCCCACTAAAAATGATTACCTTTAAAACTTGCTTCATAATGATTTGCTCCATTGTCATTTTTATTAAGTTAACTCAGGGAACCCCCTTATCTAGCAACAGCCTACTGATTATGGCGGTCTTCTAATAGTTCAATTTTGTAGCCATCGGGATCTTCTGCGAAAGCCAGTACCGTGGTACCGTGTTTCATGGGTCCCGGTTCGCGAGTAATATTTCCGCCAGCTTGACGAATTTTTTCACAGGCTTCATACACATCGTCCACGGCGATGGCGATATGGCCGAAAGCATTGCCCATATCATAATCGTCGGTATCCCAGTTATGAGTCAATTCGAGTACAGTATTGTCTTTTTCCTCGCCATAACCGACAAAAGCCAATGTAAAACGGCCAGATTCATAATCGTGCTTGCGAATTAACTTCATCCCTAAAACATTGGTGTAAAAGTCCAGTGCTTTATCCAGATCTCGAACTCGTAGCATTGTGTGTAAGATTCTCATTATTCCTCCGAAGGTTATTTGTCGGTGACGCTTTAGTTGCAAGCATGACTTGCAAATATACCCGATCTACTTGGCAATGTACGTTTCTGAGTTCTGCCATGATGCTAGTGCAAAACACGACTAGTAAATACGCGACTTTAAGGGAATGTCCACACCCTTGATCACGGCAATTGCATCATGGTAAAACTCCCAAAGGGCGAGGCTAAAAGCGCTTTATACCGCGTTAGATGTTGTTGATTTGGGCTCACCAGGTCTTCCAACATCTGCCTTGTCTAAAACGCTTTATATCTCCCGCTGAAATCGTGCATTTCCAAGCAGATTGGGTATAATGACCCGCCATTATAGCAAGTAAATGGTTAAGCGCCTTAAGGCACTAATTTTATGCAAAGCATTACAATAACTCGTCCAGACGACTGGCACATCCACCTGCGTTCCGGCGCAGCCTTGCAACATACGGTTAAAGACGCAGCTCGCCAATTTGCGCGCGCGATTGTGATGCCGAATCTTGCTCCCCCTGTAACTAACGTTGAGCAGGCGAAAAGCTACCGCGATTGCATTTTGCGCTATAAAACTGACAGCGCTCAATTCGAACCATTAATGACCTTGTATTTAACCGATAACACTTCTGTTGCAGACATAGAGGAAGCGGCTGAGTCTGATTTTGTTAAAGCATGTAAGCTTTATCCAGCGGGTGCTACCACTAATTCAGACTCAGGTTTGACCGATATTGAGAAGGCTTACCCAGTCTTCGAGAAAATGGCTGAGCTTGGTATGCCATTATTAGTGCATGGCGAAGTCACATCTCCAGAGATCGATGTATTTGATCGTGAAAAAGTATTTATTGAGACCAAACTGCGCCCGATTATTGAGCAGTTCCCCAACCTCAAGGTCGTACTAGAACACATTACCACCCAAGATGCGGTTGAGTTTGTCTCGTCGCAAGGCCCCAATGTTGCCGCAACCATTACCGTGCACCATCTGTTACTTAACCGCAATGATATGCTAGTTGGCGGCATCCGTCCTCACCTTTATTGTTTGCCAATACTGAAGCGTCAGCAACACCAGGCGGCCTTAATTGCAGCAGCAACCTCGGGTTCACCAAAATTTTTCCTCGGCACCGATAGCGCCCCTCATACCAAAGAAAAAAAAGAAACCGCCTGCGGTTGTGCGGGTGTTTACACCGCTTATTCTGCGATTGAGTTATATGCCGAAGTGTTCGAATCTCATAATGCGCTCGACAAGTTAGAAGCATTTGCCAGTTTTTATGGCCCCGATTTTTATGGCCTACCACGCAATACCGACACTATAACGCTGGTCAAAGAGTCTTGGAAAGTTCCCAAAAAACTGTGCCTTGGTAACGATACACTGGTTCCATTTCGCGCGGGCGAAACCATCGAATGGAAAATAAGAGACAATGCTTAACTTGAGTATGAAGGAGCGATTTCGAGGCTTCTTCCCTGTTATTATCGATGTGGAAACCGGTGGTTTTAATGCATCAACCGATGCTCTATTAGAGTTAGCGGCTGTAACAACCGGTTTTAACGCTCAAGGCAAACTCGAAATAAAAAACAGCTATCATTTCAATGTCGAGCCATTCGAAGGCGCTAATATTGAGCAGAAGGCTTTGGATTTTACCGGCATTGATCCTGATAACCCATTGCGGGGAGCTATTCCAGAACATAGAGCATTAAAATCTCTATTTAAAGATCTTCGCACGGAACAAAAAGAAGCTGAGTGCAATCGATGTGTTCTAGTCGGCCACAACTCCTGGTTTGACCTAAGTTTTTTAAATGCTGCCAGCGAACGTGTGGATATTAAACGTAATCCTTTTCACCCTTTTACCAGTTTTGATACAGCATCCTTATCAGCTTTAATGCTTGGGCATACCGTGCTCGCCCAGGCCTGCGGCTTGGCTGGAATTGAATTCAGTCAGAAAGAAGCCCATTCCGCCCTGTATGACGCGACCAAAACCGCTGAGTTATTCTGCTTACTGGTTAATCGCGCCAATCAATTTTAAAAATGGCTCGTGAACTATTGGCTGTTGTATAAACAACGGCCACATAGCTCCTCGCAAGTCATTTGCAATATTAGCGCCTTCTCAACCAGCTTCAGTCGCTCTGGCGTTGTCGATCTTAGTTCTTCATAACTGACCAGGCCAGAGTCAAACAAGTCGTTCAGCCGCCGACCTTTCCAGCAAGCCACTACGGCTCCAGAAGTCGGCTCTACTAATTGTAACTCTGGCTGTCGTTTATCCAGCCAGGCATTGATCATATAAGTCATTCTTAACCCTTTTTATTATCTTTACACTCAAATATTTCCAAACAACACTAACGAGAATAATTCTCATTCGCATAACATGCAATAGCTAATCTGCATTTTTATTAAAAAGTTCACAGCTCGGGGTGCATTCCAATTAAATTGCACTTATGCTTAAGGAAATATTTACAATTCAATGTGGTTAAATAACGATGATAAAACAAGCGCTTACCGCTATTACCCTGCTGACTGGATTAACAGTTGGAGCTAACGCTATGGATAAACCTTCAAACCCAAAAGCTAAAACAGCCATTGTTATCCACGGTGGTGCCGGAACCATCCTAAAGTCGAAAATGACACCGGAGATTGAGCAAGCCTATATTGAAGCCTTGGAGCATGCGCTAAAAACCGGACACGCCATTCTAGAAAAAGGTGGCTCGAGTACTGAGGCAGTCAAGGCAACTATTGTGACCATGGAAGACTCACCGCTATTTAATGCTGGCAAAGGTGCAGTCTTTACTCATGACGGTAACAACGAACTGGATGCTTCCATCATGGTCAGCAACGATTTATCAGCTGGAGCTATTGCCGGTGTCAGCCATATTAAGAACCCTATTCTGCTGGCGGATAAGGTTCGCACCGATTCAAAGCATGTATTGATGGCGCGTGAAGGTGCTGAAGAATTCGCCAAAGAGCAAGGCTTCGAACTCGTTGATCCGACGTACTTCTTTACACAAAACCGATGGGATCAATTGCAAAAAATCCTCAAAGAAGATCCGGACAAAATGCAACTGTCAGAAGACGAAGCTAAGAATTCTAAATTTGGTACTGTAGGTGCAGTGGCGCTGGATAAAGATGGCGTCATCACCGCAGGCACATCTACCGGAGGCATGACCAACAAGCGCTACGCGCGGATTGGCGACTCGCCCATTATTGGTGCCGGCACCTACGCCAATGCACATTGTGGCATTTCAGCAACAGGCCATGGCGAATACTTCATTAGAGCGGCAGTAGCCTATGATATTTGTGCATTGGTGGAATACAAAGACGAAACCATTCAAGGTGCCGCTGACATTGTTATCCTCGACAAACTCAAAAAGATGGGCGGCGACGGTGGCGTGATTGGTCTAGATAAAGACGGTAATATTATGATGAGCTTTAACACACCAGGCATGTACCGCGGTGCGATCGACATAGATGGCAACATCACGATTGAAATTTATCAGAAAAAATAAAGCCGATAGCAGGCGCGAATAGGAGTTTTTATGGACACAAAAACACTGGGTATTATCAGCATCGTAATACTTTCCAGCCTCTTGAGCGCCTGCAATGACGATTCTTCTAAAGAGTCAAACAAAGCAAAATCAGAAGCCCAAAATGATGATGAGATTGGTGTTCTGGAACCTTATTTAGAAGAACCCGTCTTAGAGTCACACCACAATGGTGAACGAAAATTTGGTCTCTACTATGAAAGCAATAGGCAAGGAAAATTCCAAGACTGTAAAACAGGTAAGCAATACATTGTCTATCTCAATGAGGAAAACAGTCTACTCCACACAACCTACTTTGCATTAGCCCAAGATAATGAGCAAAGACTACTGTTCGAACTAGTCGCTAAAGTCGAGACTGATAATAATGACGTCAGCATACTTCAAACACAGAAGCTTTTAAGAGTTGTTCATCTAGGCAGCTGCCCTTGATATACCTTTAACCCCCAGCCGCCCCCTTCTCTTGTTGGCCCCAGACTTAATATATTCTGACACTTTCCTGCCCCTTTCCAGCTCCCTGACTCCATACTTATTGGAGCATAACCGCATCAAAAATGACTTAAATTTCATACACTTTAATGCAGATATGAAGCGGTCATTTGTTCCTTTCTACTGTACTATAAAATCACCCACGTTAAATCCTAAATAGACATCAAGAATAAATAACTTGGGTATAACCATAACAATTTCACCATAGCTAAAAGGAACTTCACATGTCATTTAATTATTCTAAATTTTTTAAAGGAACCAACCCAGAGCCTGCTGGCGAATCCCAAGGATATCCAGTCCCTGGTCGCCAATCTGCGACATCCGACGAGATAGCTGGCAATGCTTTTTTTGCTTCGCAATGTGACTGGCAAAACGTTGTTAATGAAGAATATGACTACATCGTTATCGGAACGGGCCCAACCGGCGTTGCCTTTATCGAGCAAATCTACTCGCTTAATCCAAAAGCAAAAATACTGATGCTGGAAAGAGGTGGTTTCTGGCTACCCGTGCATTACCAAATGCTACCCGATGCCTTTGCTCAAACTACCGGCTCACCACCAACCACCTACCCGTGGTCACGAACTCGAAAAATGGTCACCACCTCACCAGACTTTTTCCAGGCTGGATACATCCCTGTTGTAGGTGGCCGCTCAACTTATTGGAGCGCCTGGAGCCCCTCGCTACCCCCAACCTGATGCGAGACTGGCCACAGGAAATGATCGACGTTACCTTACAGCCCGACTTTTGGGAAAGAGCCAAAAAGTTTTTGCATGTTACGTCGATGGATAAAATCAATGATGGTGTCTACGGCAATCTGCAATCACAGCTGGATGCCAATATCGCCAATAACTTTAAGCAGTTTGTTCCAACTGCGGAGAATGCTTTTCCAGCACCCATCGCTGTCGCCAACCCAGAATGGAAGACCGTCAAGTTTTATAAGTACTCAACGGTAGGCACCTTATTAAACATCCATCAAAAACAAAAAGACTTGTCTCAGACAGGTGATGGGGAACCTCTCACGATTGTCGACCAATGTGTTGTTGAGCAGTTAGTGCATGATAACGAAGGCCAGGTCATAGCCATCAGCACCAGCAGAGGAAGCGTTAATGTTGCCAATGCAAAAATTATTTTAGCCATGGGCGCGATTCCACCAGCAACACTTCTTATGAATTCTTTCAAAGACAGTCTTCCCAATGCCGGACAAAGGTATACCGGACACTTTATGTCACACGTTACCGCACGTGTTAAACGCTCAGCTTTTGATGACCTATCCAACTTAGAAATAGGTGCAGTTTACCTTGAAGGAAAAGCGAGCAATGGCCTTCAATACCATGTTCAAGCTAGCGTTTTTGCCGAACAGAATCCCGCCGAGGATAGCACTACGCTGGCTCGTGAGTGTCCTGATGCTGCAGCGGCTCCAACCAGCGAGCAGATGCTGGGTTCTGAAGATTACGTTGTTTTTGTCTGCGCCACTTTAGGCGAAGTCAGCGAGAAAAATGACAACAACTGGATAAAGCTCAATCACAACCAGGGCCCAACCACCAACATTAATCTTCAGTTATTACTGGGCGATGAGGATAGACAATTATGGGACGAACTGGACGATGCTACCTACCAAACGATTGCTGCACTATCATCAAAACAATCAACTCCCGAGATCGAATACTGGGTTGATAAGCCTGATGGTAGCGGCTATTGGACATCCGACAAGCCACCACAAGATCAAATCCGACTCAACATCATTGTTCATGAGGCATCCCAGTTATGGGTCGGAGTCGATCCAAATGACTCTGTCGTCGGCCTCGATTACCGCCCCCATGGTGTCAACAATGTCTATGTTACTGGTGCCGGGCTCTTCCCTACTTCTGGCTCATGGAATCCCACCCTGACCATGTGTGGATTTGCTCAGGACTTAGCTACAAAGCTGGAACAATAACCCGCCCTACCTTTATTGAACATAAAAAAAGCCCGATAAAAAACTACTGGGCTTTTTACCAATCTAATTATGCAGGACATTATTCAAGTTCGCGGCGCCTGACTGTTTTTTAGCGGAGGCGACCTTCAGGGTCGTTGAGCACAAAAAAACCCAGCAAAACTGCTGGGCTTTTCATCAACCTAATTACGCAGGAAAATTATTCAAGTTCGAGGCGCCTGACTGTTTTTTAGCGGAGGCGACCTCTAGGGTCGTTGAGCATCAAAAACAGGCAGGCAACAAAGAAATTGGATAATTTAACCAGTAATTTATAGTTTGTCGGCAGACTCAGATAGATACTTAGCCACACCTTCAGGCGTCGCATCCATACCTTTATCACCTTTGTTCCAACCTGCTGGGCAAACTTCGCCGTGCTCTTCGTGGAATTGTAGCGCGTCAACCATACGAATTAATTCGTCAACGTTACGTCCTAGTGGTAGGTCGTTAACTACTTGGTGGCGAACAACGCCATCTTTGTCGATTAGGAATGAGCCACGGAAAGCGACACCTGCTTCTGGATGCTCAACATCAAACGCTTGGCAGATTTCGTGTTTTACGTCAGCTACCAGGGTATAACCAACTTGGCCAATACCGCCGTTGTTGATGTCGGTGTTACGCCATGCGTTGTGAGTGAAGTGAGAATCGATTGAAACACCGATTACTTCTACGCCACGCTTTTTGAACTCTTCAAGACGGTGGTCGAATGCAATTAATTCTGATGGACATACGAATGTGAAGTCTAACGGGTAGAAAAAGACAACAGTTGGCTTGCCTTTGGTTGTTTCGGCAAAGTTAAAGTCTTCTACGATCTCGCCGTTGCCTAATACTGCTGCTGCCGTGAAATCTGGTGCCTTGCGGCCTACTAATACTCCCATTATTTCCTCCAAGAGTGTGTTTATTCAATTTTAGGTGTGCGTATTATACGCTGATATGGCAATAATTCTTAAGACCTTTCACAAAAGATTAAAAGTCTTTTTTTGCTGTATAAAACTTGAACGACAACACTTAACTCAGTAATTGGGGGCTATCACTGAGTGGGCGCTGATACCCTTACGGGTTTGCTCAAAACTTTCTCGCATCAGGGTTCTGAACCATTTATGCAGCGCTGTCTGATGTTGTCGTTCATGCCAGTAAAGATATATGTCCAGTTTCGGCAGTTTCAAGGGCATTTCCTTCATAACCACACCATAGCGATCGCATTCTTTTTCCGCCACCAGACGCGGCATCGAAAACATCAGGTCGGTGCGGCTACAAATATCCAGCGCTAAGTGAAAAGTGGGCACATACAATGCAATTTTTCGTGATAGTCCCTGCTTTTCGAGAGTACGGTCAATGAAAGGCTTACCTTTACCGGTTACCGTCACCAGTCCGTGTCGTTGCTTTAAGTACTCGTCAAGACTGATTGATTTTTGTTTTGCCAGCCTATGCTGCTTTGACATGACTAATACAAAATCATGCTGAATCAGGTGGAAGCTATGATACTTGGTACTTTCAAATGACTTGTCTTCTTCACCAACCAGAAAATCGATGTCACCCTGCTCCAGCAAAGAAATCCCATCGGGACGAATATTAAAAGAGCGCAACGCAACGTTAGGCGCCTGAGCTTGTAAATCTTGCCATAGGTTGGGCATGAACAGGCTCATCTCTAAATCCATCGACATAATGCTGATTTCGCCTTTGGCTTTTGCCGGGTCAAACTTTTCCGGCTGGATCATGCACATAAAATCAGCGAGCCAGCTTTTAAGCCTCGGCTGTAACTCCGTCGCTTTGTCAGTTAACTGATAACCGTTTCCAACCCTTACCAACAAAGGATCATCCAGCATTTCCCGCAGTCTTTGTAAAGAGCGACTGACTGCCGGTTGGCTCATGTGAAGTCGATCCGCGGCATTAGAAATATGTTTTTCTTCAAGCAGTACATCCAGTAGCACCAGCAAATTCATATCTAAGGAACGAATATTCTCGGTTTGCATAACAACTATCTTTTTGATGCATTTCACGCATAACTATAAACCAGTTACAGTCATTCCATCAAGTCAATACATTCAATTTGGAGTTAAATATGAGCAAGAAGCAAGTTGTTGTGGTTTATCACAGTGGTTATGGCCACACTAAAGTACTCGCAGAGCAGGTACATCAAGGGGCTCTTGACGCTGATACGGATGCAGTTCTGGTTGCTGTTGGTGAAGTCGATGAGCATTGGGATACATTAGCTAAGGCGGACGCCATCATTTTTGGTAGCCCCACTTATATGGGTAGCGTGAGTGCTGATTTTAAAGCTTTTATGGATAAATCCTCCAAGGTATGGGCAGAGCAAGGCTGGAAAGACAAACTAGCAGCAGGTTTCACCAATTCAGGGTCTATGAGCGGCGACAAGCTCAATACTTTAATTCAGCTATCAGTATTTGCAGCCCAACAGAGCATGCTGTGGGTCAGTTTAGGAATTATGCCTGGTAATAATAGCACTCAGGGTTCGCCTGATGATTTAAACCGTATTGGTAGCTACTTAGGAGCCATGGCACAAAGCAATACTGATCAGGGTGCCGACCTTGCTCCACTGCAGAGCGATCGTGAAACTGCGCGCTTACTGGGGACACGCGTTGCTGAAATAGCCAATAAATTCAACTAGTTAATAATTTAAAGCTGGATTTCACGCCACCTTCACAGGTAGTACGCTAAGGTCACTTTATCAGTTCCCAACTGTGTTGTTGCAAAGCGTGCTGTTGCAATCTTGTTATTGAAATCTGTATTCAACAGACTCGTCTGAAACAAGGAAGTTATTTGTGACACTTCCCCTGGCCACCTCGTGTGGCCTTTTTTTTGCCTGTAAGCCAATCAACAGCCCAATCCTTTCTTGTTGATTTGGATAAAATAAATTCTAAATGCCAATGCAAGAGCAGTTGACAATCATTCGCATTTAGATATAATCTTAACCATCGAACACTTTTTACCCAACTACTATGTACGTTTGCCTTTGTAAAGCTATCACAGATAAGCAAATTAAAGACGCTGCTTTCAACGGCGCATCCAGTATGCGTTGCCTGAATAAAGAGCTTGGCGTTGCTACCCAATGTGGTAAATGTGCAGTCACTGCAAAGCAGATTTTGCGCGAGCATCATAGTCAGGTCACACAATTTGACCCGCAAACAACACCGAGTTTTGTGGATGCAACTTTAGGCAAAGCCTTAAAATAGCAAAGCAGTCTCTACTTCAGAAAGCCGCTCCTCATGAGTGGCTTTTTTTTATATCTGCCTTTCTGCAACAGTTACCAGCAGCACTGCTCAGTTATTATTCACAACAAGCGCCTTACCGAGTACACTTCCTTCGGCCGCCTTATTTCGCTACTCAGCGAGTTACTTTTACAGAATACATCCTTGTATTCTGCTAAAGCCAGCGTCGTTCACTCCGCTGTTCAAATTTGCTCCAGACAAATTTGTCTTGCTCTGAGTAACCACAAAATCGTCGGGAACGATTTTGAACAGCAAAGCTGGCGCGAAGGGTGAAGTACAGGATGTACTTCATAAAAGAAGACCACCCCGTGATTGAGGTTTCGCTTCGCTCAACTTCCTTCGTCTCCGCCAAGCCACTTAACGCAGGGTCTGCCCCCTTAGGTGCCGTAAAATACGTTCCATCTCCCTAAAGGGATTTCCTTTGGTCACCTGCCCGAATCTTACTATTCAAATCATCTCCCTAAAGGGATTCCTATCAGTCACAGATTTAATTGCTATGTCTTGGCTACTACTCAACTCAATCAAAAGGGGTTTATTGGTGCTAGACTTAGCTACTCAGTCTGAGTCGACTAATAGTTCTTAAGACTGATAACTTAATTTTATATACCACTCCATAATATTTTTTTTCAACAACCACTCTCAAATAAGAACTCATACCATTTGGCAATCATTCTAATTTACATTTAAATTCAATAAGTTACGTCTCTTCAAACTTGCTTGATCCAGGTCAAAGTCGTACAATCGTTGAATACATTCTTAACTATCGGATTAAAAACAATGAAAGGCGACGCAAAAGTTATAGAAATTCTTAACCAAGCATTGGGCAATGAATTAGTTGCTATCAATCAATATTTTTTGCATGCGCGCATGTACAAGGATTGGGGCTTAAAAGAGCTGGCCGATCATGAGTACGAAGAATCGATTGATGAGATGAAGCATGCGGATATGCTGATTGAGCGTATTCTGTTTTTGGAAGGCCTACCCAATCTACAAGACTTGGGCCGTTTACGCATCGGTGAAAATACCAAAGAGATGCTGGAGTGTGATTTAGCGTTAGAGCTTGATGCGATTCCAGACTTACGCGACGGCATCAAGTACTGCGAAGAAGTTCGTGATTATGTTAGTCGCGACCTTCTCAATCACATTCTTGAAAGTGAAGAAGAACACGTAGACTGGTTGGAAACCCAATTAAGTTTGATTGATACAATCGGTATACAAAATTATCTGGCTGAAAAAATGAAGGAAGGCGGAAATTAGTCGAGAGCTTTTCGAACAAAGGGTAGCAACTGCTGCCCTTTTTTATGAGGCTTCTTTAAGCACCACTCCAACTTCATGTCCTTCCCGCGAAGGCGGGAATCTATTCTCTTATTATTAATAATTTTTATGGATTCCCGCCTTCGCGGGAATGACAATACTTGATTTTTATGCAAACCGGTTTCAGTAAAAAGCATTATAGAACTAGCCGCCTTATTTACCGACTTCCCCTAAAGCTACCTAACTCTATCGGGATAATCGGTAAAAACGCCATCAACACCCATAGCTTTCACTTTAGCAATATTGTCAGGGTCATTCACAGTATGGACGTACAGCAACATTCCTTCCTCATGTACTTTTTCCACAAGTTCCTTGCTAACCAGGCTTAAACTTGGATGAAAACTATAGGCGTTGACATCGCGCGCAAAGCTTAATGCGACATCGGGTAACTCATCAGCGATAACACCAATTTGTATATCAGGATCAAGTTGGCGTACCAAAAATAACTCAGAATACAAATACGACGAGATAATAAAGTTTTCTTTTTTGTACAGTTCCTTATCTAGTAACTTCACAAGCTCCATGACCAGACTGGCAGTTCGCAAACCCTTTAGTTCGATATTGATAAAAGTATCGATATCAATGAGCTCAATCACTTCATGCAGAAAAGGAATCTTCTCACCCCGCCCCGCATCCAGGTTTCGCAAATAGTCCACTGAATGATCGAGCAATAAACCTGTACCATTGGTGGTGCGGTTCAGTGTGTCATCATGAAAAACCAGCAGGTTGCCATCAATATTTTGCACATCAAACTCGACGCCATCGACTCCAAGCTCCAACGCCTTGCGAAACGACAGGAGTGTATTCTCCGGAGCCAACCCCATGGCGCCACGATGGCCAATGACTTTCATGCTATTTACCGCTCTTTTGCTTCTTATCTCTAACTTTCAAGTTGGTGCCAAAAGATTTGGTCTCAAACAGATCAATAACCTTAATCAGATCGCTTAACTTCTTATAACCGTAATTGCGGATATCAATAGAAGATTTATTCGCTATGAAAGATCCGATAGGTCCTAATGAAGCCCAGCCATCATCATCCGAAGTCATTTCAATAGCGTTCCTGATAAGTTCGATAAGTTTGGTATCTTGCTTAAGCTTACTCGGAGAGAATT